>Ga0306867_1000017_pt1 | contig 249172 bp, 237 predicted proteins | sample AntRauTorckE6831_FD_190432 | JGI IMG/M metagenome (GOLD analysis project Ga0306867, IMG submission 190432) | Saline lake microbial communities from Rauer Islands, Antarctica - Metagenome Torckler E6 #831 (v2) (version 2) | ecosystem: Environmental > Aquatic > Non-marine Saline and Alkaline >...
GGGCTGCCAGGTGGTATGGATGGCTGATCGGGAGCGATTGTGGCGATAAAGGTGTTTTTCAGGCGATTATGTGGTCTTCTACTAAGAACAGTTCTTGAGTTCGGGAGTTGATCTCGGTTGCTATAGCTGTCTCACCGTTGCTTTATTATATTATTATACATCTTATGGTATAGGTAATATATGTATATGGGTATGGAGGTTAGATGCTTCAAGAAGCATATATTACAAATTACCTTCTAGATAGAGAACGTCCTTTAAGTAGCAATCGTATCTCCATGATAACTCGTATGACGGACGATATCCCCCACCCCCTGCTCAAAAAATAACGCACGAAATAGGGGGTGGGTGTCCCGGTCTGCCTCGGTGTTCGCACAAACTCATGTATACGCCTACTCATCATGGGTCTTCGCCCCACTGAGCGGGACGTGTACCTCTCGACGACCGTGGATCAACGTGGATTGACCGATGATGCTGCAGGACTCACGCAGAATGTATTTGGACGGTGCGAGATACATACCAGACAGATACGAGATGCCTGTCTTGGATGATCTCTCTGGGTTCGAATTTGAAGACCTGATGGAAGACGTGTTTCGGAATCTTGGATACGAGAACGTCCGACAGGCTGCCCGGACCGCTGATGAGGGCCGAGATGTCTTGATGGAAGAGGTCGTTGATGGGACGCGTCGTGCAGTCATCGTTGAATGCAAGCACACCGACACGGTCGGTCGTCCAGTCGTCCAGAAGTTACACTCGGCTATTGCGACCTTCGATTTTGATGGGCCAAAGCGCGGTATCGCTATTACGACAGGCCGATTCACGTCTCCAGCACGGGAGTACGCTAATCGACTTCGAGACAATGGTGATCCACACCCGATCGAATTACTGGACGGGCAGGATCTCCGTGAGATTGCTGACGAGATCGGACTTGACCTTTACAACGGGCGCATCGAGATACTTTGTGAGGAGACGCTGCGACCGTACGACCCAGCAGCATCCGTGTCTGCACCGGTCGAAGCAGCGTTCCGAGACATCGACAACATCGCGGCTGCTGACCTCCCATCCCCACAGTCACGGGTGACCTTCCGGCCAGTCGTGGCGATCACTGCAGAGACGAACGCGATCTTCGAGACATCTGTCGGTGTCATTCATCGCATCAACGACCGAACTCGTGTTGTTGTCCACGCGGATCGAGGGCATCCAGAGGTCGCTGACGACGCCGTCGCTGCGCTGGTCACTGAGAACTTGCATGCGACCGTCACGCTCGACGAGGATCGATTTCGAGATACGTTCGACACGGTTGACGAGCGGCGGTTCGGGCAAACGCAGACCGAGTACAAGGAGTGGACGGTTGACCGGCTGCGAGAATATCACACGACGTCGGTAACCTACACGGGGGATAACAACGTCACGTACACGAAGACGTGTGAGCCGAATCTGTCCGATATTTCAGTCCAGTCGATCGAACCCGTCTATCTCCCGGAGGTCCGCCAAACAACTGCTCTGGAGGACTATTCGTACCCGTACGAGTACTATGCTGCGGGGCCGTCACGCGTCACGATTGAGGATGGCATCCATCGCTGTGTCCACTGCGACACGACCGGTGGCGATACGGAATACACATATTGTGCGAATTGTGGCGCGATTGCGTGTGATAGCCACATCAAGACCGAGCGATTGGAGCAAACGCCGGTCTGTACGGGCTGTGCAGTTACCGAGCGATTCGCGTTGAAAACGAAGTATTTCTACGACGAAGAGAATGTAGAGGCATTCCGCGAGGAATACGCGCAGATGGCGATCCACGAGAAGGTGATGGAGAACACGCCACTCGTCGGTGCCGTAGTCGTTGCGACGCTCCTGTTACTCGGCGGGATTCTTGTCGCTAGTGGTGTAATCTGAACTCAACGGTCGATTTTAGACAGTGTTACGAGAGAACCTCGGATCAATTCTCTACGACATGGATACGGCCCTAAGCAACACCCTTCACGGAGTAGTACTGGTCAGTTCCATAAACTGACACAACAACGAAAGCCACCCCACTCAAGGCGCGTGAAAGAGTGACGCCCAACGGCGCAAGTACTCAGGCTTCCGGGGGTAAATCCCCCACCCTGCCCTCTATATCAACCACCACCTTCGGACGAAAACCGCCGATATAGACCTGCGCCAAACACCGATCACCGGTTCAGATAGCTTGGCGCAGGTTCTAAAGACCTTAGAAGCTGCGCGTTCCAAACCGGTGTGAAACAGTTGGTCACCGATTCTATCCAAAATTACATTGGTATCTGTAATGGCCTACTGAAAACCACAACAATGCAACGGGGCGATCTCATCGTCAAATCAGGTGTACCGGCGGATACCGGAACCAAAGTAATCGGCCGCCCTAATGGTCCTAAATCCCGCTAATTGAAATCTGTAGTGCGGAACCGAAAACCCACAGACGGCAAGCAGGTATTCTGCAATGCAAATATGCGACGAATAGACGAAAACCCGGCACAGGTTGGAATCGTCATAGGAACTCCAAACTCGGGGCGTCAGTCACGAGGAACGAGCCATTCCAGATCTTTAATTATTTAGATAGGAATGGGAGATGAGCGTAATTGAGATTCTCAATGCTTCTCTAGAAGCCAGGATACGCCGACCTCCGCATTAGCAATGTATTTTTTCAATGTAGCATTGGAAAGCACGCTACTGAAGCGTTAATGTAAATCCCGCACGGAAATTGCCGAAAGCCATCGTCAAAACTGTCAGGATTTATAACGTGGATTCATCCCGAGATGCCTAATTCCCTTCGTAAATAGCCCTTCAACCACCCGCACCAGAATTATCGTATATATGATAGGACTGCTGAGTCGCCGGCGTTTATGTTAGTCTTCCCGGTAGCGATAACCCCACCCTCGAAGTTCGTCGGCCAGTTCATCAACGTGGTTTGCACCGACACGAATGAGGGCTTCACGGATATCAGTCAGGTACACATCAGTCCCGAGTTTCTGTTCAACCGCATGTTTGACATCGGATTCAAGACTCATCGTTTCATCACGCAGGAAATATTGAACCATTTGCCGGTCAGTTTTGACTGTGTTTCGTCCGAAAATATACGGTATATCTTCTTCATTAGCGTGGTCTGTTGACTCGGAAGGCTCTGAACGAGCTGATGGTGAATCTCGGTCTGGCTCCGATTCGGGCTCCGAGTTGTTCTGTGATGTCGTCTCTTGAGTGGTTACGTCACTAGTCTCCGGAGGCCCTTCTTCGTCGTCGGAGTCGTCAGCAAATGGATCGCTTCCTGCCCCTGACTTCATGCTGTCCGTCATTGATCTCCTACCTCCTGGATATGGGCCGCAAGATCACGTATTTTGTCCAATGTGTCTACTTCGTAGTCTCGACGTCGATTACGGTGGTATCCCATGTAGTAGAACGCCGTACAGCGTCTGTCCCAGCAGCCTTCGAACAGCGATGACCGATCCCGTAACACGATCGGAGCGTGGTAGCCGAGTTCTCGTATTTGTTCGAGGTACTCTTCCTGATTCGTCGTCCGCCCGACGCCGTTTGGAACGATCGCAAGCACTCCGATATCGATCTCCAACGCGGTTTCAAGATTCACGACCATGTCCTGAATTCCTTCGACTGACTGTATGCCCTTCCCCGTTGGTTCGACGGGTAAGACGAGCGAGTGCGTTGCTGACACGGCATTATACAGGTGTGGTCCTGCTGTCGCTGGCAGGTCAATGATGATCGTATCGTATTCGTCGGGGATGTTCGCATCCGCTAGAATTTGTCGGAGGCGGTCGTTCGGTTCGAATGATTCTTCCAAGTCTCCAGCCATCTCTTCGGCCTTCGTCAAGAGACTCGGCAGGCTTTCAAGCATATTGTGAGAGGGAACGATGTCGAAGTCGAACGGCGTCTCGTGAATGAGTTCCGTGAAGCTGTCTTTCGGCCGGTCGATAAGATGGCGAGCGATGTTGTCGGCTTCTCCGTCGTCACGGGGGGTAGATATCCCCAGTAGGTACGTCAGGGAGCCTTGTTGGGGATCTAAGTCAATGACCAGGATGTCGCGTCCTTGCTGGGCATGCGCGTCTGCGAGATTCGCGGCGAGGGTGCTTTTCCCGACGCCCCCAGCCTCAGAGTACGTCGTGTACGTGAGCATGTATACTCATAAGTTATGCTTACGTAAAAGAGTAATTAGACTAAGCAGTTAGACTAACTAGTTATACTGAAATGTTATACTGTTTGAGAAGGGTACGATGTCGTTATTGTGTCCTCGAACATTTACGCGAATCCTATTGTTTCTCGCCTAGGTAGTTCGACGCGATGAGCACGTACGTCCCGTCGTATCTCAGGCCATTGAGTCAGATCCGAACCGGTAACCAATCGCGGGTTGACGAAAAGGCGGACGAAGTTCAAACGATCCGTCACGAGGGGAGTGACTTGGAATTTCGACAGAACGAGTCGTTCGACATGTGGGTCAACAAGCAAGCCTATCACGGTCAGCAAGTGGTCACTAGTGACCGTGAGATCCGTGTAGAGAAATCTGTGGATCATCCGGAGCGTCACTGGTGGATCGTTTCCGAGAACTTCTTAGAAACGCTGCAACCCCCTCTTAGAGACCACGCAGATATCTTCGATCTGTTGATTTCGATTAATTTGTGTACGGACGATCCCATCTTCTTCTCTCAGAATCCCGGTCAAGTGGTCTCGGGAGCATTCAGATCAAAGAGGGGCGCACTAGAGTATCAGTCCGGCTTCTCTCTGGGCAACTTTGCGACAGCGCTACTCGGAATGAACGAAATACCGAAGAAGGTCACGATTGATGGGGACGTGACATCTGTGTATCGAGATGTCCGGGAGTACCGCTCAAAACGGATCGAATCAGACACAGAGGCCGATATCCGTGTTGCGCTCCATATGTACGACGACGCACTGTCGTCGGATCTCTGGACTGCTGCGGCGAACTTCTACTACGTCTGCGAGAACACGCTTTCTCCCGGACGCTACGAAAAGGATCAGGTGATAGCCGAGTGCACCGGGATGAACGTGGAGGACGCCGAGGCGTGGCGCGAGATGGTTAACCGAGTAAAGCACCCAGATAAGGGGGATTCGGAAGGGATACTCGATCGAGACGATCTGGCGATTCCACGATTATGGCAGATGCGGAGTGCCGCGAATTCCGCCCTCAAACAGACTCTGGAGAAGACCCGATGACTGGAGTATGATCAATGTACTCAGCAAGTGTCGGAGAATACTCTATTAGGTTCTGTTGTGGGCAGTCCTGATGTCTGACAGCATCATATCCGGATGACATCAGCGATTGGCCTCCATGCTGACCATTGATATCAGCGTGGCAAAAAATTCGCCCGGTCTGCAATCTAAACCCTGGCCGGTGCGCCAATGACAAAGAACGCCGACAGTCAAATTGAGACGCTTCGAGAAAAAATCCGAAACGACGACCGAGAGCTGGACGAAGCAAATCGTGATGCACTGCTGGAGTTCAGTAACGAACTCTTCCTCATTCCCAGTCAAGTCGGGGATCAACGGCATCTCAAGCTTCTCCGACATAATGTGAGGATGGCGGAACATGCTGGTAGTCCGGTAGACGCGCTCGAAAATGAGGATGCAGCGAAAGAGATTGTCCGGTGGATCCACCGTACATACGACAATGCAGAGACAAACCGTGATTACCGCGTCGCGCTGAAGCAGTTCGGACGGCGCGTCACTGACCAGAACGGAGACGATCCACCCGAGTCGATGGAGTGGATTCCGTCAAACACCCCGAGCACGTACGATCCAGCACCTGAACCCAGTGATATGCTTCAGTGGAAGGAGGACGTGCTCCCACTGCTCAAAGCGACCCGAAATCCGCGTGACGCAGCACTCATCGCAGTTGGGTGGGATGCAGGTGCCCGCTCCGGAGAACTTCGCGCCCTCACGGTCGGTGATGTCACGGACTACGAGCACGGGTACCAGATCACGGTACAGGGAAAGATGGGGCAGCGGACAGTTCCCCTTATTCCGAGTGTCCCGTTTCTCCAACGATGGCTCGCTGCCCATCCGAATGATGATCCTGAGGCACCTCTCTGGAGCAAATTGACCAAGCCAGAGGCTCCGAGTTACAATGCACTTCGAACAGCCGTGAAGGATGCTGCCGACAGAGCTGGAGTGGATAAACCGGTCACATTCACGAACCTCCGCAAATCCAGTGCGTCTCACTTGGCTTCTCGCGGGCTAAATCAAGCCCACATCGAAGATCATCATGGCTGGACTCGCGGAAGCGACGTCGCTTCACGATACGTGTCCGTGTTTGCAGACGATACGGGTCGAGAAGTCGCTCGTGTCCACGGCTTAGAAATCGATGAGGAAGAAGAACCAGATGCCACGGCTCCGGTTGAATGTCCGCGGTGTCATCAACAAACACCACGAGAAATGGATCACTGTCTCCACTGCCGACAGACTATCAATATGGAGACCGCGCTTCAACGAGAACAGACCTGTGAGTGGTGTGGATCATCAATCTCATGCTACTCTGACCATATTCCGAACTGTACCGACATCGAGGTGCATCAGGGAGAAACAAAGTGACTCACGACTAACCGTCGGAATCACTTGAAGTCCTACTGGTCACTAGTCGTTATCGGTAGTGACCAGATCCGCCAACTCGAAGAGTCGGACGTCATCGCGCGTGTCGGCGACGCGTTCGAGATCGTCGGTGTACCCGGAACGACTGAACAAGACGTACAGCGTTTCCCCGTCTGCTGGTCCTTCTGACCACCGTACTTCAGACGTTGTTCGTTCAAGATCCGTGAGAACACCTTCGCTCACGGGGTGAGACGTGAACTTACACTCGCCGGCGACGAGTCCCTCGTTTGTGAGGCCAAGGGCATCCAATTCGTGTTCTTTGAACCACCACTGCCCGACATCCCGGAACTGTCGGTCGATGAGCTTCGGGAGCGCTTGCTGGCAGAGGCGTTCGAACAACGGACTCACGTAATCTGCCAGGTCGGGTGCAACGAGTTCGTCGTACGCGTCGTCGCCGAGCATGTGAAGCTGATCCTGATTGCCGTACACAAACCGGAACCAGAACCGGAACAGCGGCGCAGCGATGCGATACCGACCGCGTTTCGAGGCTGTCGGCGATTCAGTCACGGGGATGTGGCGTTCGACGAGGCGGAGTCGGCGGAGTTTCTGGAGGTACGTGCTGAGCGATCCCGAATCCACGCCGGCCATGCCCGCAATCTCGTTCGGGGTGCGACGGCCGTGGGCGAGCGCGCGAAGGATACTGAAGTATGTGTTCGGCTGACGGAGTTCGGTGCGGAGTAGGAATTCGGGTTCGGAGTACAGGAGCCCGCGCTCTGAGAGGATCGCCTGCTGGACGTTCGTTCCGAGCGACTGGTCCGGGTCGATAGTCTGGAGGTAGTAGGGGGTGCCGCCATAGATCGACCACGTCGTGATGGCTGTCTCCGGATCGTACTCTGGGAAGAACTGGCGTGCGTCGGGTACATCGAGGGGCTTGAGATCGATTGTTGCCGTCCGCCGACCGTACAGCGGTGCGCTTCCGGAGAGCACCTTGTCCTCCATGACACTAATCGAAGAGCCGACGAGGACGAGCGTCATCCCGGTATCCTGCAGTTCCATGTCCCAGACGCGTTGGAGCCGTGAGGGGAGAGATTCGTCCTCTTGGATGAGGAACGGGAACTCGTCGATGACGACGATAGCATCTTGATCGCCGAGGGCTTCGAGGAGTGCCTCCCAGTCGCGGCGGATGTTCCGCAACGTGGGGAACTCCGCGGTGGCGGTGTCGACGAACTGTTCAAGCTGGTTCTGTGCGGTCGATTCAACCGCTTGGTAGTAGACGGCGTCATCCCGATCCGCGATAGACTGGCGGACGAGCTCGCTCTTCCCGAGACGGCGGCGGCCGTAGATCACAACGAAGTCTGCTGTCTCGGACTCATAGCAGTCTGTGAGTTGATCGAGTTCGGCATCCCGATCAACGAATTGCTCCATAGTCCCAGTAGCTCCCCCTCACAAATAGAACTCCCGGTTTCTGAAATCACGATTTCTGAAACTACGATTTCTTATTTTCGCACAGACCAGCATTTAAGGGGAAATCACCCCGAAAAGCGCAAACCAAGAATATAGTAGTTAGAGGGTTCAATGAGTGGAAATCCGGTTTTAAAATCTATACTAGATCCCACCTTTGCGAGCACAAGAAGCTGTTCCCGGGGAACGTCGGCCCGTCGACTGGCGAGATGGGGACGTCGATGTTCTGGGCGGGCCGGAACCGGTTGTTCCAGGAGACCCTCGGTCGCCTGGAGTCGTGGCTCGCCGACGAGGGGTACGTCGGGAGCATCGACCTGAACTGCATCGTGAACGACTCGGGCGTCCATCCGCTGGAGTTCACGCCACGCTTCGGGTATCCGACGATCGCGCTCCAGGAGGAGTCACTGCTCTCGGGGAGCGGCGAGTTCCTGCACGACCTCGCGCACGGGAACGACCCCCAGCCCGAGGTGCATCGCGGGTTCCAGGTCGCGGTCCGGGTGGTGTTGCCGCCGTTCCCCTTCGACGATCCGGCGACGTACGACGAGAGCTCGCGGAACGCCGCACTCGTCTTCGATACCGAGGACGGTCGACCGCCGGATGGCGTCCACATCGAGGACGCTCAGCGCGTGACGGCCGACGGCGACCCCACGATGGACCCGGACGGCGAGTGGCGGGTCGCGGGCGAGGCCGGGATGCCCCTCGTCGTCACCGGGATGGGCGAGACGATGCAGGCGGCGCGCGAGCGGTGCTACGACCGCGTCGACGACGTCCTCGTCCCGAACCTCTACTATCGGGACGACATCGGCGAACGCTGGATCGACGGCGACGGCGACCGCCTCCACTCGTGGGGGTACCTCGGGCCGAAGTGACTGGTCGAATGAGGCGAGCGCGTCAGAACTCGGTTCCTTTGCGCGCCGGGACGCCCTCGTCGAACGGGTGTTGCTCCTTCTCGACCTGCGTGACGAGGTCGGCGCGGTCGGTGACGTACGTCGGTTCCTCGTGCCCGCCAGTCAGGACGAGTTCGAGCCCGTCGGGTTTGCGTTCGAGGAGGTCGACGACGGCGTCGGGGTCGACGAGGTCGCGGTTCGCCGCGTAACAGAGTTCGTCGAAGACGAGCATGTGGACGCCGTCGTCCGCGGGTGCGTCCAGGGGCAGTGGCGCGTCGAGGTCGGCGTCGGTGGCGGCGTCGAGGAGTTCGCGGGCGCGCTCCATCCCGCCCTGGGCGCGGGCTTCGTGGTCGACGTCGTCGGTGGGGTCCATGCGGCCGTGCCAGCCGTAGTGCCCGGAGTGCTCGTACGTGAACCCGGGCATGGCGTGGATGGCGTTGTACTCGCCGCGGACGTCCTCGACGCTACTCGCACCACCCTTCATGAACTGGAGGAGGTGCACGCGGTAGCCGTGTCCGGCCGCGCGAAATCCCATGCCCAGCGCCGCGGTCGTCTTCCCCTTGCCGTCGCCCCACCAGACCTGCGTGCACCCGAAGTCCCCGGGTGCATCGGGTTCGATGGGTTGCGGGCCGATGACGGCCGCAGCTTCCGAGGTGCCCTCGCTCGCCTCGTCGGTCGCCTCCTCGCTCGCGTCGTCGGCCGTATCGTCAGTCGCGTCGTCGGCCGCATCGTCAGTCGCGTCGTCGGTCATGCGTCCTCACGGGCGGCGTCGACGATGGCGTTCGCTGCCTCGAGTTCGTCGGGGACGACGCCGTGCCCGATGCCGTCGTAGACGCGTTCGTCGACGTCGCCGCCGAGCGCCTCGAGGACGCGCGTGGTCTCGTGAACGCGCTCGACGTCGATGTGGGGGTCGCTGTCGTCGCACCCGAGGAACACGGGCGTGCCGTCGAGGTCGCCGTCGTACTCCCTGGGCGTACCCTCGGGGCCGATGAGGCCGCCGGAGAACACGACGAGGCCGCCGTACCGGTCGGCGTTCCGTGCGACGTACTCGCTCCCGAGGCACGCACCCTGGGAGAACCCGAGGACGACGACGTGCTCGCGACCGACCGCGTCCGCGGCCTGCTCGACGACGTCCCCGACCTTCGCGAGCCCGGAATCGAGCCCGGGCTGGTTCGTCTCCATCGGCGCCATGAACGAGTTCGGGTACCACGTCCGGCCGGCGGCCTGCGGTGCGAGGACGGCGACGTCGTCGAACGCGAACTCGCCGGCGAGGTCGAGCATCGACTCCGCGGTCGCCCCGCGGCCGTGTACGGCGACGACCACGCCGTTCGCGTCGTCGAGGGCCGCGCCGGCTTCTGCCACCGGCTGGTCGCCGTGCGGGTCGTCGCCCTGGTGCGGGTTCGGTGCGCTCATCGCGACCACCGCTGAGAGGAAATCGAATGCATGACTACCCGTAGGCGGCGTGGCCTCTTAGCCGGTGGGCTCGCGGATATCGGGTTCAGCGCCGGATCACGACAGGTCGGGACGGTGACGAATGCGATTACTCGTCGTCGACGAACGCGAGGACGTCCTCGACGGACTGGAAGCCGTCCGCGAGCCGACGCACCGGCTCGCCGTCCTCGTAGTAGACGAGGAGCGGAACGCTCGTCACCTGGAGGCGTTCGACGAGGGGCGGGTCGTCCCGCGGGTTGACGAGCGCGACGGCGACGTCGGTGGCGCGAGCGACGTTCCCGAGCACGGGGTCCATCGACGCGCAGATACCACAGCCGTCAGTGTACGCCTCGAGTAGCACGCGGTCGTGTTCGTCGAGGAACGCGTCCAGGTCGGCTTCGTCGTCGAGCGAGGTGGGTCTCCGTGTCTCTTGCATAGGGGTCTAGAAGGCGTGGACGCCTTTCAGTCTGCGGCCTGCTGACCGCCGGCGTTCTGGTCCTGGGCGGTCCGCAGGAGTTCGCGGTACCGGTCGCGGATCGTGACCTCGCTGACGTCCGCGGCGTTGCCGACCTCGCGTTGCGTGAGGTCGACGTCCTCCAGGAGGCCGGCGGCGTAGAGGGCGGCGGCGGCGATGCCGACCGGGGACTTCCCGGAGTGGACGGCCTCGCGCTTCGCGGTCTCGACGAGTTCGCGAGCGCGACGTTCGACGTCGTCGGTGGTGTCGAGGTCGCTCGCGAACCGCGGGATGTAGCTCGCGGGGTCCGCGGGCTGGACCTCGAGACTGAGTTCCTTCACGATGTAGCGGTACGTGCGCGTGAACTCCTGCTCGTCGACGCGAGCGACGCGCGTCATCTCGTCGACGGTCCGCGGTGCGCCAGCCTGCCGAGCGGCGGCGTGCAGGGCGGCGGTCGCGACGCCCTCGATGGAGCGACCGGGGAGCAGGCCGTCCTCGAGCGCGCGCCGGTAGACGACGCTCGCGGTCTCGCGGATGTTGTCCGGGAGCCCGAGCGCGCTCGCCATCCGGTCGATCTCGCCGAGCGCCTGCTTGAGGTTGCGCTCCTGGCTGTCGCGAGTCCGGAATCGCTCGTCCCACGTGCGCAGGCGTTGCATCTGCTGGCGCTTCTTCGCGGAGAGACTGTTCCCGTACGCGTCCTTGTTCTGCCAGCCGATCGTCGTCGACAGGCCGTCGTCGTGCATCATCTTCGTCGTCGGCGCGCCGACGCGTGACTTCTCCTCGCTCTCGCTCGCGTCGAACGCGCGCCACTCGGGGCCGCGGTCGACCTCGTCGGCCTGGACGACGAGTCCACAGTCCGCACACACCGTCTCGCCGCGCTCCTCGTCGTGCGCGAGCTGGCCGTCGCACTCGGGACAACTCGTCCGTTCGCCTGCACGCTCGTGCTCGTACTCGTCCGCGTCTCGGGCTCGCGTGCGCGCTCGATCGCGTGTGGACCCGTCGTCGCTCGTTCGACCGCGGGCCTCTAGACGTTGACTCATGTACATCGTTCTTTCTGAGACAACAACCAATAGGTTCGTTTGGCAAGTGCCAAACTCGGTGTGCTACGCCGTTCGTTGCACCGACGCTAGACCCCACCACATGAAGACTCGACATAAAAAACCACCACCGAAACCGTTAGGTTGGCATAGGCCGAATTCTTGGGCGTGCGAGAGTACGTCTTCACCCTCGAATACGACCCTGGCGTCGACCCAATCGCCGACGTCTTCATCGACCACCCCGAAGCCGTCGCCCGCTCGATCGCGTGCTCGGTCGTCGGCGTCGACATGTGGCGCCTCGACCACTTCTCCGGCCCCGAGCCCGCCATCGACGCGCTCGACGAACTCGTCCTCGACGCGAACCGCTGCAACGAGTGCCCGGAAGGCACCTGCGACTCCTACCGAGAACACGAACTCCTCGAGCGCGAACCGACGAGCGCGACCGTCTACACGTTCCGCCAGGGCATCGACGCCTGCCCCGCACTCCCCTATCACGCCACCGAACACCTCGGCCCCGGCCTGTTCTTCCAGACGCGCCGCCGCGGGAACGAGTACACCTGGCGCATGCTCACGCGCGACGGCACCCGCGCCGGCGAACTCTACGACGCGATGCGCGAGAACTTCCCCGAGACCGTCCGCATCTCGCTCAGTCAACTCAGCGACCCCACGCACTGGAGCGACGAGACCACGACCGAGACCGACCTCCCCTACGAGCAACGCGCCGCCCTCGAAGCCGCCGTCGAAGCCGGCTACTACCGAACGCCCCGCGACACCACCCTCGCCGAGCTCGCCGAAGACACCGGGGTCGCCCGGTCGACGCTCCAGTACCGTCTCCAGCGCGCCGAAGCCTGGCTCGCCAACGAGTTCACCGACGGCTGCCTCTGCGTCGACACCGACTGACGCCGCGAGAACCGGAACGGATCGCCCGCCCGAATAGAGCACGTCGTTTAAAACCACTCGTACGCTATACCACACAACGATGGACGGCGAAGTCGACCCCGACCGCGTCGCGACGCTCCGCGAAGACGACGACGTCGACGTCTGCGTCGTCGACATCCGGAACCCCGCCAGCTTCGAGCGCGGCCACATCCCCGGGTCGCTGAACGTCCCGCTCCCCGAACTCACCGGCGAAGTGGCGGGGCTCCCGGACGCCGACCGCGTCGTCACCGTCTGCCCGCACGGGAAGGCGAGCGTCCAGGCCGCACGCCTCATCTCCTCGTACGAGGACATCGAAGTCCCCGTCGAGAGCATGGCCGGCGGCCTCACCGCGTACGACGGCGAACTCGACACCGGACGCCAGAGCACGAACGACGCAGACGACGACGTCACCGACGGCCCCGAAACCCCCTTCTAACCGAGCGACGCCCTCGCGAACTCGACGTCGACGGCGACCGTTGGTCGTGAACGAATCGACAGCGAACCCGACCGCACAGCGTCACCACTCGCTAGCGTGGTGAGAGAGAACGTTCGAACGGTGCGATCAGGTCACGCGACGTTGAACCCGCGGTCCCGGAGGAAGTCCTCGATGCGGCCCGAGTGGTTCCCCTGCAGTTCGATGTGGCCGTCCTCGACGGTCCCACCACATGCGAATTTCGACTTCAAGTCCGAGGACAGACTGTCGAGGTCGACGTCCTTGGATTCGAAGCCTTCGATGACCGTTACCTCCTTACCGTATCTGCGCTCGTCAATGCGGATGCTAATTTCCGTGTCTCCCTTGGCCACGTCCTCGCAGACGCAGAGTTCCTCGGGGAGCCCGCACGTCGAGCAGACTTCCGACATTACAGCTCCAAACTACGTAGTCGCCGTATTAAACACTATCGGGAAACTCCGCACCGATAAAAAGTCGAAATCGGGAGGCTGAAGCGCCTTCCCGGTCGGTGAACCGGACTCCGGACCCAGAGGAGGGTTCCGGGCGAACCGGTCGCCGGACGCAGAAGGACGTTCCGGGCGAACCGGTCGCCGGACGCAGAAGGACGTTCCGGGCGAACCGGTCGCCGGACGCAGAAGGACGTCCCGGGCGAACCAGTCGCCGGACGCAGGACGTTCCGGGCGATTCGGGCCCGACGACGAGCCCCTCGGTCGCCGACCTCTCACCGGAGTCTTCGCAGTATCGGCGTGTACGAGCGAACCGTCTCGTCCACGATCGCGATCGCTTCGTCCGCCTCGGCGTCGTTCACGCCGTTCCCGTACACCGCACGCTCGTAGAGCTCGCCGACGCGAGTCGTCCGGTCGTCGAGTCCGGCGAGAGTCAACGACTCGATGTACGCCGGCGGTGACTCTTCGGTCCGACGCGGGCGGAACTCGCGTTCGAGCAGGAGCTCCAGTCGCTCCGTCGCCCGCCGCACGTCGGTCTCCGGGTCGACGCGACCCCCATGCCAGTGGATCTTCGCACTCCGTAACGCACGGTCGCTCACCCCCGTCCGATGTGCACCGGCCGCAAGCCCGACGAGCGCGACGAGCGCGATCAGGAGCGTCTGCGCCGGGACCTGGAACCCGCCGCCATCGCCCGCATCACCCGGCGTCGTCACGGGATTCGCACCGCCCGGCGGTACCGTCGCGTTCCCACCCGCCACCGTCGTATCGACGATGTCCGGGTTCCGGAACGTCCGGTTCTCCGGGTCGACCGCCGTCGAGTTCGGGACCGGCGTCGTCGACGTCGCCGTCTCCGTCAACGGCGCATCCTCGCTCCCGCCGACGTCCACGTTCTCCTGATCGCTATCGCGAGCGTCCTGGATGCTCGACGTCTCAGCGCTCTCGCGCGGCCCAGCCGGCGTCGGGTCGAACTTCACCCAGCCGACGTCCTCGAAGTACACCTCGACCCACGCGTGCGAGTCCAGGCCACGAACGAGCCACTCGTTGTCGTCGACCTGCTGCCCGGGCGTGTACCCGACCGCGAACCGCGCAGGGATGCCTTCCGAGCGGAGCATCATCACCATCGTCGTCGCGTAGTACGTACAGTACCCGGCCTCCATGTCCAGCAGGAACTGCTCCGCGATGTTCCCACTGGGTCGGTCCACGTCCAGGCTGTACTCGCGGTTACCCTCCAGCCAGTTCTCGATGGCGGTCGCTTTCTCGTAGGGCGTCTCCGCGTCCGCGTCCTCGAGGACCTGGTCGGTCCGCGACTGGAACTCGTCGGAGAGCCCAGTCGCTTCCGTATACCGCGCCTCGATGCGCTCTGGGTAATCGTCACCGGACTCGCGAAGCACCTCCTCGCTCGGGTCCGGGACCGAACTAACGACGCTGTACCGGTCGCCCGTCCGGAACTCGACCGTCGAACTCAGGCCGCGGTTCCGCGTCACCTCCGTGTACTGCTGGACGTCACCCCTGACCGCGATCGGCTGGTTCGCCGCCGGCATCACCTTCGACGGCGCGAGCACCTCGTACGTCTGACTCACGCGCGTCGTCTCCCCGGGCGGTTCCTGCAGGAACCGCGAGTCGTACTCCCTGTTCTCGCCGCTCCGCAACCACGTCTGTCCCGTGAAGCGGTCGTACGTCGCCACGCGCCAGTACTGCTCCTGGTCGGCTTCCACGCGGAATCGGACCTCGGGACTCAGCCGGATCGAGCCGACGATCGGTGCACGACCAGTTTCGGCGGTGAGACTCCCCTCGACCGTCCCCGCACCTTCGCCGCCGGCACGCGGCAACAGGAGCGGACTGCCCGGGAGCACGGGCACCGAGGAGATGACGAGCATCGCCGCGAACAACAGGATGAGGACGTCCACTTGCTTCAGCGTCCCGCCACGACGCTCCAGTTCACCGAACCCGACCGCCGCGATCCCGCTCACCGCACCGAACAGGAGCGGGACCCGGCCGACGACGACGGGCGCGTCACCCGTCATGATGAGGATCGCGAGTGCGACACCGCTGACGCCGACCGCGGCGACGTACCGGCGACGGAGCGCGAGGTACGTCGTGATGAACACGGGCGCCGGCGCGAACCCGAGGATCCACACCGTCGGGTTCACGAGCTTCAGGACGCGCCACCCCGTCAGGAGCGCGAACGCGTCCGCGACGAGCTTCCCGCCGCGCGTCGTCAACGACACGAGCCCCAGTGGCGTCGACAAGAGGTACGCCACGCCACCGGCGACGACGAGCGTCACCGCGAGCACGGCGGCGATGCGTTCCCCGACCGTCCGCGAGAGCGCGTACCCGCCACCGACCGAAACGAGGACGAGCGCCGCCAATTCGGGCGTTCCGCCGACGCCCGGCGTCGACGTCAACTGGAACAACACCACGAGCGACGTCCCCATGAGGCCCGCCACGCCCGCGAGCGCGAGCACCCGGAACCGACCGGAGTCCGACTCGCCGTCGGACGCGAACCGACCACGGACGGAATCGACGGTACTCATGCGGCCACCTCCTCGCCGGGACCGTCGTCCCCGACGAACGACGAGAACGGGACTTCCCGATCCGCCATCTCCACGCGAACGCCCGTCTCCTCGCTCGCCGTGACGACGACGTCCGCCCGCACACGATGCTCCTCGGGGACCTGCCCGGGACCGACCGTCCCGAGCAACTCCAGGAGCGCCTCGCGCTGGTCTGCACCCGCGTCCGTCTCCAGTTCACCGTTCGGCGTTGACAACCCGACGCGGATGCCGGAGTCGAGCAAGTACAGCGCGATGCTCGCCGTCGCCTCCGCCATCCGGTCGTCCCAGCGCACCGCGCTCTCGCACGCGATCTGGACGTCACCGACGTCCTCCTCGCTCACGAACTCCTTCACGACGAGGTCGTCGGCCGTCCGTTTCGCGCTCGACTTCCAGTGGACGTCACGGAGCGAATCCCCGCGGTCGTACTCGCGCAACCGGTCGAACTCTTCCCGGTTGTGCTCGAACCCGCCCTCCGGGAGGAGGTTGAGTTCGTGCCGCGTCGACCCCGTCAGCGCGTACACGCGCGGATACACGAGCACGCGGTCGCTCCCACCGTACTCGTGTTCGGCTTCCGCGAGCCCGAGCACGTCCACGATACACACCGAGAGCGGGCCGAGCCCGTGCTTGCCGCGCGCCCGATACGTCACGTCGTACGTGAGGTCGGTCGTACCGAGCGTCGCCTCGAACCGCGCACCTGACACCTCCAGTCCCTCGTCGGCGTGATCCTCGACGGTCGCCCCGACCGGCGACGACACGTCGAACTGTAACGTCACTTGCTTCGTCTCGTCGATGTACCCCGGGTCCGGGACGCGTCGCTCCACGCTCGGCCGGCCCGCACGCCGCACCTGGATGACCGCACCGACGACCGCGACCAGGGCGGGGAGGACGATGACACCGAGCGCTTGCGCACCGAACACGCGTGCCGCGACGACGCCGAGGACGACGACACCGAGCGCGCCCTTACCGCGTCTCGTGAGACGCATCTCACTCGACCGGGACGCTCTCGATGGCGTCCGCGACCACCTGCTCGCCCTGCTCGGCGACGCCACTGGCGGACAGACGGATGCGGTGACTGAGTACGCTCTCGGCCTCCGACTGCACGTCCTCCGGCGTCACGTACCCACGACCCTGGAGGACCGCCCGCGCCTGCGACGCACGCAACAGCGAGATGGTCCCACGCGGGGACACCCCGAGCTTCGCGTTCTCGCGCGTGTACGCCGCCAGTCGCGTCCCGTACTCGCGCACCGCGTCCTTCACGGTCACGTTCGCGACCGTCTCGCGAGCCTGCCGGATGGTCCCCGTGTCCGTCACGGATTCGAGCGTCTCGATGGGGTGATGTCCGACCGCTCGCGCAACCACCTCCGACTCCTCCTCCGCACTCGGATACCCGAGGTGGAGTTTCTTCATGAACCGGTCGACCTCCGCGAGCGGCAGCTCGTACGTCCGATTCGGTTCGACGGAGTTCTGCGTCGCGATGACCGTGAACGGCTGCGGGAGCTTCCGCGTCGTCCCGTCGACGGTCACTTGCTCCTCCTCCATCGCTTCGAGCAACGCACTCTGGGCTTTCGGTGGGGCACGATTGATCTCGTCGCCGAGGACGACGTTCGCGAACACCGGTCCCTTCTGGAACTCGAACTCGCGAGTCTTCTGGTTGAAGACGTTCACGCCCGTGATGTCACTCGGGAGGAGGTCCGGCGTGAACTGCACGCGCTTGAACGAACACTCGATGGACGCCGCGAGCGCTCGTGCAAGCATCGTCTTCCCGACGCCCGGGACGTCCTCGAGGAGGACGTGGCCTCGTCCGAGCATCGCCGTCACCACGTGCTCGATCTGGTCGTGGTGTCCCACGATGACGTTCTCGACGTTCGCGATGACGTTCCGACTCACCCGCGCGGCTTCGTCGACGGGAAGCGACTCGGGAGCGGTTTCTGGGCGACTCGACTGCGGCGTCGCATCTGGAGTGTTAGCGTCCGTCATGGGTTATCGACTTCGGCGGTGCCACTGCACTGGTGGCGACCGACCTGGAGGGCGGTCTCTCCTGTGGCCGTGCGTATCAATAGCGCATAGGCTTTGCGATTGCGACCCTCTAGCGTGGACTGCGTGGGTACCCACAGCCGTCGGGAGTTACACGGCACGAATAGCCGGATATAGCAACCGCTACCTTGTAACGTTGCCGGGGGAGAACCCCCAGAATCTATCGGAACGGAATTACCGGCTTAGAGACGCTTGAGGTTCTCCGCACGCGGACCCTTGTCCGCCTGCACGATGTCGAACTCGACCTCCTGACCCTCTTCGAGGTCGGGACCGCCGATGTCCTCCATGTGGAAGAAGACGTCCTCGTCAGCATCTTCGGAATCGATGAAACCGTAACCGCCCGTGTCGTTGAAGAAGTCGACCGTACCTGTAGCCATTGCAACCACCAAGAAGGCGGAGGGAGACATAAGTCTTCGCTTCGAACGGTCTGCCAACACGCCAATGGAACGCGTGACCTGGAACGTCACCAGGACTTGCAGTCCCCGCAGACGGCGTCGCCCTCGACCATCCAGAGGCGTCGCGTCGACGCCTCGCACGACGCACACGACTCGCCGTCGGGCGCGAACCGCGACGTCGACACCGCCGACGGAACTGACGCTACGTCGCGAACCACCGTCTCCGACCCATCGTCGCCCGCCTCCGGGTCTCCGTCAGCGTCGCCCGCCTCGCGCTCCCCACCATCATCCCCCGTTACGCCCTCGTCCGTCGCCTCGTCGTCGCTCGACGGTTCGAAGTCCAGGAGCGTGCGGTTCGATTCGTCCTCGGACATACCAGCACCGACGGCCCAGCGGAACTTGAGCGCAACGGACAAGTACCAGCGCTCGAAGCATCCGGTATGAGCAGTGGCTCCACGTTCTGGCTCGTCTCGGAGATACAGACCGTCGTCGACTCGTTCACAACTGTCGCCAGCGTCGACCCCCTCTCCGCCGCCCTCATCGTCGTCGGCGGCCTCATCACCGGCGGCGCGTCGCTCGCGTTCGGCGGCATCGTCGCCGGTGCCGTCTTCGACGCCATCGGCGACGCCGTCTCGCGCGAACCACCCCGAGAGTACGGCAAGCCCAGCGAATAGCGACCCCACGAGACGAACGCGACCGCCATCCCGAACTCAGTTCTCGCGGACCTGCTCGAACGCATCAGCCGTCAGCTCGATCGCGCGCTCCACGTCCGCCCCGAGCGGCGCCGCGGCGACGAATCCATCCGCGTACGTGAGAATCTCCTCGACGCGGTCCGCGACCGTCGACGGCGTCCCCGCGATACAGAACGCGTCCAGCATCCGATCCGTCACCAACCCGCCAGCCTCGCGGAACTCGCCCGCGGACACCGCATCGCCGACCGCCTCAGCGGCCTCCAGGTCGACGCCATGCCGGTCGAGGACGGGCGGGGCCGCACCACCCGCGATGAACGCCACCGGAATCCGCGCCGCGTCCCGCGCCGCCGCCTCGTCCTCGTCGACGCTCACGCTCGCGTACGCCAGGAACGACGACTCGCCGTACGCCGCCGGCCGGTCCGCACGCCCCTCCTCGACGCGTTCGGCCGCCCACTCGAAGTCTCGCGGATGCGAACCGTTGTAGAGGATGCCGTCCGCGTGCTTCGCCGCCATCCGCGTCATGTGCGGGCCCTGCGCGCCCACGTACACCGGGACCTCGCCCGGTGGCTCGAAGTTCAAACCAGCATCCCGCGCGACGAACGTCCCGTCGTGGTCGACGCGCTCGCCCGCCCACAGGTCCTCAGCGACCTTGAACGACTCCAGTACGCGTCGGAGCGGCCGTTCCTGCTCGAACCCGAGGTTCGCGAGCGTCGACCGATCGCCAGCACCGATGCCGTACATCGCCCGACCATCGCTCGCCTCCGCGAGCGACGCGACGCGCGACGCCAACGACACCGGATGCGTCTCGTACGGATTCACCACGCCGGGGCCCAACCGAACCGACTCCGTCGCCGCCGCCATCCGCGACAGCGCCACGAACGGATCGCGGTTGTTGTAGTGACTCGACGCGAACACACCATCGAACCCCGCGGCTTCCGCCGTCTTCGCGAACCCGACGAGGTCGTCGATGGGGTGCTCGGGCGTGATTTCGACGCCGAACCGAACTCGCGGGGATGCGTCCTCAGGCATCGTACTCCCACCCCCGCAATGCCTCCCGGACGAAGTCGCCTTCGACGTCCCGGAACAGGTTGTCGCTCCCATCCAACGCACCGAACGCCCAATCGCGAACGACCGTGATCGGCGTCCCAGCGTCGGCCTCGCCCGTCACGAGGTTCGCCGCCGCCGCGAGCTCGTCGACGACGCACTGCACCGTCACCTCGAGCTCGTGCCCGTCGCGGTCGAGTTCCCCGCGATAGTCGCGACTCGCCGGCATCCCGTCGTAGCCGATCGCCACCCCGGTCTGGCCGTGCCGGAACGGCCGCCCGCTCGTGTCCGTCACCACCACCGGATTCTCGTGCTCCAGGCCCGAACGGATGCGCGCCGCACTCTCACTCGGACGCTCCGGGAGCAACAACAGGTCGCCACCGGGAACGTTCGACCGATCGATCCCCGCGTTCACGCCCACGTGCCCGAACTTCGTCTCCGTCAACAGGAACGGCGACTCCATCACCAACTCCGTCGACTCCTCCAGGACCGCCTGCGCGAACCGCGGATCCTTGCTCTCGCCCGTCACCGACTCGAGGTTCGCGGCGATCTCTCGGGCTCGCGGCCCCGCCGGGAAATCCTCGAGGTCCGCGACGCGACCCTCCGCCTTCGACACGACCGTGGACGCGACCACGAGCACGTCCTCGGGGGCGAGGTCGAACCGCTCCCGCGTGACGGCGGCGAGGTCGTCGCCCGGTCGTATCTCGGGAACGTCGGGCACCGACAGCAGTTCCATACCAGCGGCTCCGGGACGCGACGTGAAAGGCGAACCGGTACCGGCCCTGCTCGCGCGCTCACTCGCTCCGCAACGTCACGTCGACGTCGCCGTCCGCGACGCTGACCTCGTACAGCGTCTCCCGGGTCGCTGGCGCGGCACCCGTCGCACTCCCGGGGTTCAGGAACCGCATCCCGTCGACCGTCTCGTCGACGACCTCGTGCGTGTGTCCGGCGACGACGACGTCCGCATCGTGCTCGCGACCGACGTCCAGCACGCGCTCGCGGTACGACTCGATGCTCCCGGTTCCGTGCGTCACCGCGAACCGGACGCCCTCGCGCTCGAACGTCTCGACCGTCGGGAGGTCGAGGTCGTTCGGGTCCATGTTCCCCGCGACCGCCGCCAACTCGTCGGCCGCAGCCACGACCCGGTCGTACGCACCCGGCGAATCGAAGTCCCCGGTGTGAACGACGTGGTCGGCGTCCTCGACGGCGTCCTCCACCCACTCCGAGAGCCCAGTTGCTCGCGACGGTACGTGCGTGTCACCGAAGATGACTATCGCCATACCTGCCAGTACGTGGAGTCGCAACTAAGTTGCCACGGGGGCGCGAAGCCCAACGTATGAGCGCCGACGAAACCCACGTCGTCACCGGGTTCCTGCGGAACGACGGACGCGTCCTCCTGTGTCGACGGAGCGAGCACGTTGGGACGTACACCGGGCAGTGGGGTGGCGTCTCCGGGTTCGCCGAGGGTGACCCGGACGAACAGGTGCGCGTCGAGATCCGCGAGGAGACCGGACTGGACGAGGACGCGGTCGCGTTCGTCCGCGAGGGTGCACCCGTCCACGTCGAGGACGACGCGGTCGGCCGACACTGGGTCGTCCACCCGTACCTGTTCGACGCCCAACATCGCGACGTCGCGTTGAGCGAGGAGCACGACGCGTTCGAGTGGGTGCCGGCGACCGAGATCCATCGCCGCGAATGCGTCCCCGGACTATGGTCGGCGTACGAGCGCGTGGCGCCATCGGTGCATTCGGTGTCCGCCGACGACACGCACGGGGCGGCGTACGTGTCGGTTCGGGCGCTGGAAGTGCTCCGGGACCGCGCTGGCGTCCTCAGACACGAGGAGGCGTCTCCGGCAGCTGCGTGGGACGAGGTCGCCGACCTCGCACGGCGACTCCGGCGAGCGCGCCCGAGCATGGCGGTCCTCGAGAACCGCGTGAACCGCGTCGTGTCGATCGCCGATCGGGACGCGGCGAGCCTCGAGTCGGCCGCGATGGACGGCATCAACCGGGCGGTTCGAGTGGACGCCGAGGCGGCCGAGCGTGCGGCGACGCTCGTCGGCGACCGAACGGTCCTGACGCTCTCGCGCTCCGGCACGGTTCAGCGTGCGCTCGAGGCCGCGGACCCGATGGCGATGTTCGTCGCCGAATCGCGACCGGATCGGGAGGGCGTCGACGTCGCGGAGTCGCTCCTCGGGGACGCGCCGGTGACGCTCCACACGGACGCCGCCATCGGACACGTGCTCGCGACCGAGTCCATCGATTGCGTGCTCGTCGGCGCGGACTCGGTGCTCGCGGACGGGAGGGTGGTGAACAAGACCGGGACGCGTCTGGCGGCGCTCGCGGCCGCACACGAGGAGGTACCGGTGTTCGTCGCGTGTGCGAGCGACAAGGTGCGGGCGGGGGATTCGGTGAACTTCGAGTCCGGGCGTCGGTCAGCGGTCTACGACGGAGACGCACCCCTGGACGTGCAGAATCCGACGTTCGACGCGACGCCACCGCATCTCGTCGACGCCATCGTCACCGAACGCGGCGAGCTGGACACGCAGGACGTACGCGAGGTCGCCTCGGAGCACGGCGACCTGGCGGCGTGGAGCGAGTAGGACCTACTCGAGGTTCGTGATGGGGCTGGCAACGACGACGCGGAGAGTCCGTCGGCGTCGGACTCCGTGACGGTGGCGAGGCGGTGCGTCGTCGAGTTACGGCGGGCCGCCGCGCGCGAGCAGGTCAGTGCACGCCGACCGTCGCCCCGGCATCGCCCTTGAACGTTCGTCCGGACTCCGGCGAGTGCTCGTCGCTCGACGACGGAACTCTCGTCGTCGCCGGTTCGGTGCATCGAAACGCGCAAATGCCCGTCGGCGTTACGTCGACGTGGCGGCTGTGACGAAGGGTTACCCCCACCGAGCCCCTTGTGACGAGGGATCTTCTCCCGAGCCGCCATTCCGACGCCCGACAGCGACGCGGCCGTCGCTACCGGGCGACTCGAGACCGCCGCATACTTGCGGTTCGATGCGGGAGTCGGGTTCGACAGGTGGGGTCTGTAAGACCGGCGCTGGTTCTTGTACGGGGCGTGTTCGTGTGTGTATGAACGTTCGAACCATGACGGACCTGGACCGGGACTCGGTCGTGAACCTGCATCGGCGTTCGGCTCGTGAACTCGGCGGCGAAGCGTACGGCGAGCGCGTCGCGAAGGCGTGGGCGGGGAACCGCTGTCGTTGCGACTACGACCTCTCGGATCCCGACGGGGAGTTCGTGGTGGCGGTGACGGCGCCGGACGTGACACGGGCACCGCGCGTCGAGCGGTCGCCGGGCGGTGGCGAGGGCGACGTCGCTGGGTTCGCGCACCTCCAGGTCGACGCGGGCGAGGTACGGGCGGTGTACGTGAGTCCAACGTACGCGGGCGAGGGCGTCGGAGCGCGACTGCTCGAGCACCTGGAGGCGCGGGCTCGCGAGCACGACCTCGACGAGGTTACGGTGACGTCGTCGCTGAACGCGGTCGGATTCTACGAGCACCACGACTACGCGGTCACCGAGGCCGGGACGCTCTCGACGACGGGGAACGGCGAGACGGCCGAGCTCGACGTACGCGTGATGGCGAAGTCGCTGTCAGCGACTGCGACGGCTGGCGGACGGTCGCCGGTTAGAAGAACTTGAAGAGGTCGTCGCGCTTCGCCTCGTGGAGGTGACTGCGGATCGCGTCGTTCAACGGCTGGATGCGGCCCTGCTTCGCGCAGATCGGTGCGATAGTGTCCTGCCACTGTTGCCACGGCGGATACAGCCCGAGTCGGTCGCAGAGGTCGTTCAGTCGCTCCTCGTCGTCGTCGACCTTATCCATCTTGTTCACCGCAACCACGGTCGGCACGCCGAGGTCCTCGAGCACGTAGAACATCTCGACGACGTAGGGAATCTCGTCCTCGCCGGAGTGCCTGTCGATGATGTCGACGACGCTCTTCCCGTCGACGACGAGCACCGCCACGATGAAGTTCTCGGCGTATCGTTCGAGGTAGTCGACGATGTCGTCCTTGATCTGGTCGCGTTGCTCGTCGCGCACGCCGGACATGAACCCGAACCCGGGGAGGTCCGTGACGACGAAGTCGTCGCCCGCCCAGTCGAAGTGATTCGGCTCGCGCGTCACCCCCGGCTTCTGGCCGGTGTCGAACGTGTGTCCCGTGATCTCGCGCATCAGCGTCGACTTCCCGACGTTGGACCGGCCGACGAATACGACCTCGTCCGCACGGTCGGGACGCGTCTCGAACATACCCGTCGTAGCCCGCGGGCGGGGAAAAGCGTGACTCGTTGCACTCGCCGGACCGACGACGACTCACGCCGAATTGACCGCCACCGACGCCGGACCGACGACGGCCGACGCCGAACGACCGGCGTCGCACCGAGAGTTCAAGTACGGGAACGCGTCCAGGGTCGGGGCGTGCCGAGAACGACCCCCGGTCGTCCGAGGCGGGAGCGTGGCGCAACGCCGGGGGACGCTCAGCGCCACCTGCTCGCCACCCTCCTTCGACCAGCGACCGCATCGACGTCGTGCTAGTGAACCCATCGACATCGTACTAGCGACCACATCGACCGGACTCGCGGACCCCCGAGTTATTTCCTCGGCCGTCGTCTTGCCTGAACCGTGCGACTCGTTCAAGTGATGGTGCCCGCCGGGAAACGACAGACGGTGCTCGGCGTCCTCGACGACGAGGGCATCGATTACGCCGTCTCCGACGAGACCAGCGGCCGCGAGTACACCGCCGTCGTCTCGTTCCCGCTGCCGGCGGCCGCCGTCGAACCGGTGCTCCAGCAACTGCGTGAAGCGGGGATGGAGCGAGAATCCTACACGGTCGTCGTCGACGCCGAGACCGTCGTCTCGAAGAAGTTCGAACAGTTACAGGAACGCTACGAGAACGACGAGGACACCACGGGCGACCGCATCGCTCGCGAGGAACTCGCCGCGCGCGCACAGGACCTCGCGCCGAAGTTCCCGACGTACGTCGTGATGACGATAATCAGCGTCGTCATCGCGACCGCCGGCATCCTCCTCGACTCGCCCGCGGTCGTCGTCGGGTCGATGGTGATCGCGCCGCTCATCGGGCCGGCGATGGCGACCGCCGTCGGTAGCGTCATCGACGACCAGGGACTGTTCCGTCGTGGTCTGAAACTCCAGGCTCTCGGGTTCGCGATCGCCATCGCGGCGGCGGCGGCGTTCGCGTGGCTCGTGAAGACCATCCACCTCGTCCCCCCCGGTCTGGACCCGACGACCATCGTGCAGGTGTCCTCGCGACTCACGCCGGACTTCCTCTCGCTCGCGGTCGCGCTCGGCGCCGGACTCGCTGGCGCGATCTCCCTGCGCTCGGGCGTGTCGGCGTCGCTCGTCGGCGTCATGATCGCCGTCGCGCTCGTCCCCCCGACCGCCGTCATCGGCATCGGGCTCGCGTGGGGACGTCCCGTCGTCGTCCTCGGCGCCGGCCTGCTCGTGGCCGTGAACGTCCTCTCGATCAACCTCGCCGCGATGTCGACGCTCTGGTACTCCGGGTACCGCCCGGACAACTGGCTTCGCGCCGACGACGCCCGGACCGCGACGCTCTCCCGCATCGCCGTGCTCGTCGTCGCAATCGTCGTCCTCTCCGTGTTCCTCGGCGGCACGACGTTCGTGTCCTACTCGACCGCGATCACGGACGACGAGGTCCGCGGGAACGTCGAAGACGTCCTCGCGAACGACACCTACGAGAATGCCGAACTCGTCGAGATGCAGACGACCCAGGACGAACGCATCTGGGAGGTCCCGTGGGACCCCGCGCCGGAACACGTCGTCCTGACCGTCAGTAGACCATCGAACGCCTCCTACCCGGACCTCGCACGGGACGTTCGGGCCGCCGTCGCGACCGACAGCGACGACGTCACCGTCGAGGTCCGCTTCGTCGAAACCCAGCGGGCAGGCGGCGCGACCGAAAGCCACGCGGTGGTGCGCGAAGCGACCGCTATCACGGCGAGTGCCGACCGCGGGCAGCGCTCGCTGGCACGACTGACGACGGTAGTTCCATAGTCGAAAACCTTCGTCCGCGTCAGTTCTCGTCGTACGGAATCCCGGGCTCGTAGTCGATGGCGTCGACCGCCATGTCGAGCAGTTCCTCGACGCCCTCGTCTTCGGTGATGCTCATGTACGCGTCCGCGTCCACGTCCGTCGACCGGTCGGACTTGTTACAGACCGTGATGACGGGGACGTCGTCGAACCGAGCCTTGATCTCGGTCTGGAGTTCCAACTGCGACTCGAGCGGGTAGCCACAGGCCGCGCTCGCGTCCAGCATGTAGATCACGCAGTCCGCGAGGTGCGTGAGCGCGGACACAGCTTGCTTCTCGATGTCGTTCCGTTCGTCCTCCGGACGGTCCAGGAGCCCGGGCGTATCGACGATCTGGTAGCGGAGGTGCCCGCGCTTGAAGTGCCCGACGCCGATGCCTTTCGTCGTGAAGGGATACGACGCGGTCTCGCCGCGTGCGGCGGTGACGGCGTTCACGAACGAGGACTTCCCGACGTTCGGGTAGCCCGCGACGACGATCGCGGGTTCGTCGGGGTCGATGTCCGGGAGGTTCTTCAGGTCGTCCCGTGCCTCGCCGATGCGGAACAGGTCGTCCTCGACCTCCTCGACGACGTCCGCCATCCGCGCGAACGCTTGCTTGCGGTACTTGCGTGCGGTCTCGGGTTTCGTCTTCCGGAGCTTCGACTGGTACTCGTCGCGGATCTCGCGAGTCTTCCGGGACGCCCACGTGATCTCGTTGAGGCTCTGCCGGACGGCGTCGACGTCGACGATGGCGTCGGCGAGTTCGTAGTAGAACGGGTCGACAGTCTGGAAGTCCGGCCAGGCGGTGACGACGTTCTCGAGGTTGTCGGAGAGGATGTTCGTCGCGGTCGTCAGCATCGACTGCTGGGCTTCGAGCCCGGACTTCGCGCGGCCGGCGCGTGCGGCCCGTGAGAAGGCCTTGTCGATGAGTTCCTCCGCCCGCGGTGTGGTCGGGAGGTTCTCGAAAATCATACAGTCAGTTACTCGTCTGCCACGTAAAAGCGCGTCTATCGGGTCGTCCACTGGTGTCGTCGAGGTCGCCCACGAGATAGCACGACCGACGCCGTCCCCGGGTTGGTGTCGGACGTCGACGGTCGGCGGTCAGCGGCGTGCCGCGAGTTCCGCCTGGAGGTCCTCGAGTGCAACGTCCTTCATCGCGAGGAGCACGAGGAGGTGGTAGACGATGTCCGCGCTCTCGTGGGTTATCTCGTCGTGGTCGTCGTCCTTCGCGGCGAGGACGAGCTCCGTCATCTCCTCGCCGAGTTTCTCGAGGACGGCGTTCTCGCCCTTCTCGTGCGTGAACAGCGACGCCGTGTAGGAGTCTTCCGGGAGCGTCCGCTTGCGGTCCTCGATGACCGCGAACAACTCCTCGAGGATCTCGTCCGCGTTCATCGATTCCGTCGCGTCCATCGATTCAGTCTCGTTCGTCGATTCAGTCCCGTCCGTCGATTCAGTCCCGTCCGTCGATTCCGTATTGGTGTGGTCTGTCATGGGTATTCGGTTACGTCTCGGACGTCGTCGAACGCCGCGAATTCCTCGGGGTCGGAGCGACCGCTCTCGAACACGCTCCGGGCGACCTCGATCGATGCGTTCGTGCGCGCCGCAAGTGCGAGGCAGTCGCTCGGTCTGGCGTCCACGACCGTCTCGCCACGCGGCGTCTCGAGGTGGAGGTCCCCGATGTACGTCTTCTCCTCGACGGCGCTCACGACGATCTTCTCGACGCGGCCGCCGAGTTCCTCCATCACGTCGAGCAGGAGGTCGTGCGTGAGCGGGCGACCGATGTCCTCCGCGTCCATCCCGCGGGCGATGGCGAGGGCTTCCTCGGCACCGACGAAGATGGGGACGACGTCAGATTCGCCCTCGAGACCGAGCAAGACGACGGGAGCGGGGCCGTCGTGGGTCGCGGCGACGCGGACCGCGTCGATGCTCGCTTGCATACGAAGGCTGACGCTCGCCAGCGGGAAAAACACATCTACTCGGACGCCTCGCCACGTCGCGAAGACGGCCCAGGCTGTGGTTCACGCGGCGTGGCGTCGGCGACGCCCGGACCACGTGGCGGCCGCGACGCTCGAGCCACGTGGCGTCAGCGACGCGTCGGGTTACGCCGCGTCGAGTGCGACGGTGTCGAAGAACGCGAGGTCGTGGATGCGCGAGTCGGTCGTGAGTTCCGGATGGAAGCTCGTGCCGACGATGGCGCCCTGCCGGACCGCGACCGGGTTCCCGTCGACCGTCGCGAGAACCTCGACGTCGCCGCCGACGTCGTCGATGGCGGGTGCGCGGATGAAGACCGCCGGGAACGACTCCTCGAGGCCGTCGACGTCGAGGAGCGCTTCGAAGCTGTCCTTCTGTCGACCGAACGCGTTCCGGTTCACGGAGACGTCAAGCAGTCCGAGTTCGTCGACGCGGTCGTCCTTCGCGTCGCGCGACGCGACGATGAGGCCCGCGCACGTCGCGAGCAACGGCTTTCCCGCCTCGGCGTGTGCGAGGATCTCCTCGGCGATACCTTCCTCGTGGAGGAGTCGCGAGATGGCGGTCGACTCGCCGCCGGGCAGCAAGAGGACGTCGCAGTCGGCGACGGTCCCGGACTGGCGTATCTCGTGGACGACGACGTCCTCGCCGTGTGCGGTGCCCGCACGACGGATGGCGTCGGCGTGCTCGGAGACGTCGCCTTGGACGGCGACGACGCCCGCTACGAGTGTCATACGCGACCGTAGACGGTCTGGGGACAAAAGCGAACGGAACCGACGCGGTCGGCGCCTGACGGCCGCGGAACGGACGACTCGTGCTCGAACGGATTCGAGTGCGTTGCCACCGAAACGGTCGTCGCCGCGTTAGACGGCGGTGACCGCGGAGATGACGAAGATAACTGCGCCGAACAGGATGCCAAGTGCGACGATCGTGCGCGGGTCGATGCGGATAGCGTTCTGGTCCTCGGCGTCGAAGTATCGGACGAGTCCCGCACTCGACATGAGGCCGCCGGAGTTCTGACCACTACTCATACGCGACCCTCTGCCGCGAGCATCACTAAACCTTTCGACCCGGGCGGACGACCGCCGAACGAAGACGGCTGGACGGCGCTGAGCCTGTGTCTCGACCCCCGAGAACCCCAGGCTAGCGAGCGGGCGGGTGGCGAGCGCACCCGTCAACCAAACGCTTAACGTGCCCGGTCGGCAAGTTCAGGTCGTCAGTATGACGGTTACGCTCAAGGACTTCTACGCGGACTGGTGTGGCCCCTGCAAGACCCAGGATCCGATCCTGGATGAACTCGAGGCGGACTGGGAGGGTCGCTTCACAGTCGAGAAGGTGAACGTCGACGAGGAACAGGACGTCGCGAACGAGTACCAGGTTCGGTCGCTTCCGACGCTCGTCGTCGAGAACGACGACGGCATCGTCGAGCGATTCGTCGGGGTCACCCAGCGCGAGGACATCGAGGACGCGCTCGAACAGGCCGGCGCGTAGCGGACGCTTCGGCTACGCGGCGAGTGGAGACTGTCGTCTTCGCCGTTACTGGAATCTGACGCCGACGTCGTGGAGGCCGTCGTTGTATCGTGCGACGTTGATGAGGAGAGGCGTCACCGCTTCGACCTCGGCGGCGTTCGCGATCGGGCCGGCGTCGAGCGGCCGCAGTCCCTCGATCTCGTCGGCGAGCCGATGGACGATGTCCTTCGCGTCGTCGTCGTCGGCGACGAGGAGCGTGTCGACGTCGAGTTCGTTGTCGAGGTTCGCGAGGCGGTCGGCGCTGAGGTTGTGGAACGCTCCGACGACGCTGACGACGTCGGGTGCCGCACGAGCCGCGAGCGCGGTGACGCTCCCCGCGCTCGGTTCGTGGTAGTGCATGCCGTCTTCGTCGCCCTTCATCCCGACCGCGGGGGAGACGAGGATGGTATCGTCGTCGAGTTTGTCCGCGACGTCGTCGACGGTATCGCCGACGTGGTACGGCGGGACGGCGAGGACGACGACGTCCGCGCGGTCCGCCGCCATCGCGTTCTCGAACCCGTTCACGGTGACTTCGCGGCCGCGCGAGTCGAGTTCCGTCTCGTACTCCTCGGCCTTGTTCCGTGCCTTCTCGGGGTCGCGCGAGCCGATGATGACCTCGTGGTCGGAGTCGTACGCCCAGCGGAGCGCAAGCCCCTGGCCGATGTCGCCGGTGCCGCCGAGTAATGCGATTCGCATGGCAGGAACTGCGAGGGGGCGCGGATTAAGCGTTTGGAACGGCGAGGAACGCGGGGAGTTGCTCACTCGGCGAGGAACGCGGGGAGGTCGTTGACGGAGTCGAGGACGGCGCTCGCGCCCGCGTCCTCGTACTTCCGGCGGCCGTCGTCGCCGGTGAGGCCGCCGGTGAGGACGCCGATGCCGTGGTACGCGCACTCCGGGTCCGCGTCGCTCGCGTTCACCGCCGTCTCGACGTCGTCGAGGGTGTCGCCGACGAAGACGACGCTGTCGGCGTCGAAGCGCTCGGCGAGCGTCACGAGCGCGTACGGATGCGGTTTCCCTTCCTCCCAGTCGTCCATCGTGAACCGGTGCTCGAGGGGCACGTCGAGTCCGGCGCGGTCGAGCGCGATCTCGGCTTCGGCCGCCGGCCGACCGGTGACGACGCCGACGTCGTAGTCGGCGGTGAGCGCCGCTATCGTCTCGGGCGTGACGACGACCGGTTCGTCGTGGATGAACCCCTCGCCGGCGAGGTCGGGGTCGGGTTCGGCGTCCTCGATACCGCGGTAGAGGTCGGTGCCGAGGTAGAGCTGCTGGAAGACGTCCCGCAAGCGTTCGCGGTCCCACTCGCGGCGCACGCGCTCGGTCGCGTTCCCGCCGAGTTCGTCCCGAACGACCGTCTCGGCGGCGTCCACGCCACCGCCAGCCGCCGCGATGCGGTCCGTGTACTCGTCCATCGACGCCTCGAAGCCTTCGCCCTTTGCGAGCACGAACAACGCCGCCGCGTAGGTGAGTTCCCAGTCGTTGTTGAACCCGCCGGCGTCCTTGAACGCCTGCACGTCCGCCTTCCGGATCGTTCGCCCGTACACCGCCTCGATGCTCTCGACGATCGCGCGACGGTACGAGTCCGCCACGTCGACGAGCACGCCGTCCACGTCCAGCACGACCGCATCAACGTCCATGCTCGAACGGAACGCACGCCGCTAAATGGGCGTGTCGACTCCGACCGCAACCAGCGCCGACGGACGAGGGGTCACGCGAAACGGCGCCCTGGTTGCCGTCCGATGGCAGAGGAGTCAGTTCGCACCCCTTTTGGCCGTCGATGGCGACGGCTCTCGCATGGAGGTCACGGAAGGTGCGGTGACGGTCGAGGTACCCGAGCAGGAGGGGGAGGGGAAGACGGATTCGGTGTTCTTCAACTCCGTCCAGGAGCTGAATCGCGACCTGACGGTCGCGGTCCTCGACGCGTACCGCGACCGCGAGCCGCGCGCGGAGACGTACCTGGACGCGATGACCGCAACCGGCGTGCGTGGCGTGCGCGCCGCCGAAGCCGGCTGGGACGTCACGTGCACCGACGTCGACCCCGACGCGGTCGAACTCGCTCGCGAGAACCTCGACCGGAACGACCTCGACGGTCGCGTCCTCGAACGCGACGTCAACGCGCTCCTGTGGGACGAGTACGTCGACGTCGTCGACGTCGATCCGTTCGGGTCGCCGATGCCGTTCGCGGACGCGGCGTTCGCGAACACGAGAGACCTCGTGTGTATCACCGCGACCGACACCGCACCGCTGTGTGGCGCGCACTTCGACTCCGGCGTTCGTTCCTACAGCGCCGTTCCGCGGAACACGGACTTCCACGCCGAGATGGGGCTTCGGGTCTTGCTGGGTGCACTCGCTCGAACCGCGGGGCGGTTCGACGTCGGCGTCACCCCGATCTTCACGCACGCGACCAGTCACTACGTCCGCACGTACCTCGACTGCTCGCACAGCGCCACGGACTCGAACGCGAGCGTCCAGGACGCCCAGGGCTACCTCTATCACTGCGAGGACTGTCTCTACCGCGACGCCTCCCGCGGCCTCATCGCGGACCCGCCCGGGGCGTGCCCGCGCTGTGACTCCGCGCGCATCAGCGCCGCCGGCCCGCTCTGGCTCGACCCCTACCGCGACCGCGAGTTCACCGCCGCGGTCCGCGACGCCGTCGTCGACGACATGGGGACCGCCGAGACCGCACGCGAACTCTGCACGACCCTGGAGGGCGAACTGGACGAACCGAGTCACTACGACCAGCACCGCCTCAGCAAGCAGTGGGGGATCGGTGCGAGTGCGATGGACGAATTTCTAGACGCCCTTCGCGACGCCGGCTACGACGCCAGCCCCGCGCACTACGGCGGGACGACGTTCAAGACCGACGCGACCATCGACGAGATGCGCGACGCGACCAGTCACCTCGCTCCCTGACGACGACCACGACCACGACGACTACGACCACCACGACCACGACCATGACGACCACGACCACCACGACCACGACGACCACGACCACGACGACTCCGACCACGACGACTCCGACCACGACGACTCCGACCACGACGACTCCGACGTCCGCACCGCGCGTGCATCCCAAGGATCTCGTTCACAGCGCGCCAACGTACTCAGGTGAACGTCGTCCTGGTCCTCGCGGGGGTCGCACTCCTCGCGCTCGCCGCGTTCGTCCTCGGCGCCCCACTGGGTGGGTCGCGAAGCTACGTCACCCCCAGCGAGTGGCTCGCGGACCCCGACAGCGAACGAACCAGGCAGTTGCTCTACACGGTCCTCGCCGCGTTCGTCCTCGGTGCGCTCGGCATCGCCCTCATCACGCTCGGACTGGCCGGATAGTGAAACGGAGAACACGATAGGTCGACGGCCCCCCGTCGACGAGGGCAGGTATTTGTGCGTCGTCCTCCAAATCCGTCGCGTGTTCGAGGTTCAACGAACCCGTCGCGCGGTCAGCGTCGGCAGGGCGACGATTTCGCTCGCACGGAGCGAACAGATCACGTTCCTCGCCGCCGCCATCGCGTACTATGCGTTCGCGTCGATCGTCCCGCTCGTCGTGCTGACGGCGGTCGTGGCGAGCGTCGTCGGCGGCGAAGCGTTCGCTCGCAACCTCGTCGAGTCGCTCGGAGAGACGTTGACGCCCGCGAGCCAGGACGTCCTGCTGTCGACGCTCACCACGACCAGCGGCCGCGGATCCGCGACCCTCATCGGTGCCATTGCACTCGTGTGGAGTTCGCTGAAGGTGTTCCGTGCACTCGACACCGCGTTCTCGATCGTGTACGGCGAACCGGCGAACGCCAGCTTCTTCGAGACGGTCGTCGACGGTGCGGTCGCCCTCGCCGCCGTCGGGTTCGCCATCGGCGCGAGCGCGGCCCTCGTCGCCGCCCTGACGTTCTTCGACGTTCCATTCCTCGGGGAACTCGGGTTCGTCGTCGAAGTGTTCGTACTCGCCGCCGCGTTCTACCCGCTGTACTACCTGTTCCCGGGCGTCGAGGTCTCCTACCGTGAGGCGCTCCCGGGCGCGATCACGGCCGCGGTCGGCTGGTCGACGCTCTCCGGGCTGTTCGGGCTGTACGCGGAGAACGCCGCGAGCTTCGCGCTCTGGGGCGCCCTCGGCGTCGCACTCGTCATCGTGACGTGGCTGTACGTCGGCTCGCTCCTGTTGCTCGTCGGCGCCGCACTGAACGCGGTGCTCGCCGACAGACCGCTCTCGGAGGTCGAATCCGACGTCTCCGTGGCCATGGACCGGCACCTTCAAAGTGTGGGCTTACGACAGGTACAACCAGAAATGGGCGAGGACGACCGCGACGGATCCCGCGACAACGCGACACCGGGAGACGCGGACGTCCGGGACCCGACGACGGACGCTGATTCGAGCGACGCGGACGCGACGGACGACGCGGATGCCGAGGACGCGGCGGCGTTGCGCGCCGAGGTCGAGAAGTTGCGCGCGGAACTAGAGTCGTTCGAGGACGACGTCGAGGACCGGACGCTCCACCGGAAGGAGGTCGAGGGCGACCTGAAGCGCTACGTGCGCCGCCGGATGCGGCGCGGGCGAGCACGCGGCTGGGGGCCGTACCTCGTGCTCCTCTATGGCACCGTGATGACGCTCGGTGCGTTCTACACGCCGTTCCTCACGGGTGGCTGGGCGATCTTCGCGATGATAGTCATCTGGCTGTCGACGCTCGGCCTGTACGTCCTGATGGTGCTGGTGGGCGTCAGCGTGAACGTACTCGGCGTCCCCGGACGAGTGCGTGACGCCATCGGCGAGTGGCGGTCATGAGTCGGAGCGTCGGCGTCGCGGAGGCGCTGGCGGGACTGGTGCCGCCGTGGGCGCTCCCGGTGGTCCTCCTCGCGACGATGCTCGCGGAAGCACCAGTGATCGCCGCGCTCATCCTCGGGCGGTTCTGGTTCCGGGACCGCGACGCCGGCCTACGACTCTTCGCGATCGCGACGACCGCGCTCATCGCGGTCCTCGTCGCGAAGCACGCGTTCGCGCTCCCGCGACCCCCCGCGGAACTGCGCGCGCCCGTGTCCGCGATCGCACCCCCGTTCGACGTCATCTACGAGAGATTGCTGGACACCGACGAGTCCGGGTTCCCGAGCGGACATACGACGCTCGCGACGGCCGTGTTCGGTGGGGCGGCGATAGACGCCGACGACCGACGGCGATGGCTCGCCGTCGCGGCCGTCCTCGTGTTCGTCGTCGGGTTCTCGCGCGTGTTCCTCGCCGTGCACTTCCTCGCGGACGTCGCCGGCGGTATCGTACTCGGTGCGGGCATCGTCGCGGCGATGCGTCTCGCGGACCGCTGGCTGGGGTCGCCCAAGGGGTCGCTCACGCTGGGCGTCGTCGCGGCCGGCATCGGTATGTCCGTGGTCCCTGGATCCGGGGACGTCGTCGCGGCCGCCGGGACGGTTTTCGGTGCGGCGCTCATCTGGCTGAGCGTCGACCTACCCAGTGACCCGTGGCCGGTGTCGCGAACGACCGCGAAGTACGTGGCCAACGCCGTCGCCATCGCCGTCGTCGCCGCCACGCCGCTTCTCGTGTTCGAAGCGACGCTGGTGCTCCGGTTCGTCGTCGTCGTCGTCGCGACGAGCGTGGCCGTCGCCGTCGTCGGCTTCCACCCCAACGCCAGCTGAGGGGGTCGAGGCGACGCCCCGTCGGAGGGAGGAATGGTTCCGATACCCAAACGAGGGTGAGGGTCGCCGTCGCCGTCGCCGTTCGTCCCATGAGCGCGTACGACGACCTCCTCGACCGGTACCGGCGCGTGTCGAACCTCTCGAACGCCGCGATGCTGTTGGGGTGGGACCAGTAGGTGATGATGCCGAGTGGCGGGACGTCCGGCACGCAGTACGACGCACGCGTCACGACGCGCTTCTCGGACGACGAACCCTTGGACGCTCACTGCGACCGTCCACGAGTTCGGGCACGCCAGCTACCAGCTCGGCCTCCGCGACGACGCGTACGCCACGCCACTGGGCGAACCACGGTCCTCGGGCGTCCACGAATCCCAGAGCCGGTTCTTCGAGAATCACGTCGGCCGCACTCGCGCGTTCTGGGACGCCTTCCGGGACACGTTCGTCGAGTCCTTCTCGCGCCACGACGACGTCACCGTCGAGGAACTCTACCAGGCATCGAACAAGGTACGTCCGGACGACCTCATCCGCGTCGAAGCGGACGAACTGACGTACCACATGCACATCATCCTCCGCTGCGAGATCGATCGGGCGTTCGTCGCGGGCGACATCGCCGTCGACGAGATCCCACAGGTGTGGGCGGAAATCTTCCTCGACTACGTCACCGAGAAGTACACCGACGTCTACGACCTCTAGACGCCCACAGTCGCCGACAACTCTCTCACTCCGCTTCGACTGCCATTCAGTCACCTTCGTCGACGACTCCATTCAGTCACCTTCGTCGACGACTCCATTCAGTCACCTTCGTCGACGATTCCATTCAGTCACCTTCGTCGACGACCTGGATGGTGAACACGAGCAACTCCAGGTCGCCGTCGTCGTCGTACAGCGGTGCACCGTTCACCGACAGCAGCGATCGTTCACCGTCGCCGCGAACGACCGAATGCGGGACGTCCGTCACGCGAACGTCGTCCTCCGGCGACGACCCCAACGCCTTCGACTTCAGTTTCGCGAACGCGTGCTCTTCGGACGGTAACGGCTCGCCGTCGGCCGTCTGGAGCGACCACTCGTCGGCGTCGTAGAACCGGTCGAGGATGGCGTCCCGACTCGTGTCGAGGATCTCCGCCGCCCGGTCGTTCGCCATCCGGAAGGACCCATCGAGGTCGTTCACCATGATACCGACCGGGCTCGTCTCCAGCAACTGCCGCGTCAGGTCGCGCTCCCGACGCAAGTCCTCGCGGAGCGCGCGCTCGTCGCTCTCGTCAGTGATGAATCCCTCGAGCGCAACGAGGTCCTCGCCGTCGAACACGCCACGACCACGCTCCCACACCCACTTCGACTCCCCACCGCTCGTCTCGATCTCGTACTCCACCTGGAACGGCTCGCGCGAGTCCAGCGCCAACTGCACCGCCGCCCACAACTCGTCGCGTTCCGCCTCCACGAGCACGTCCTCGCCCCAATTCACCGCCCCGGACACGAGCACATCCGCGTCGTACCCCGTGAGCACCTCGCACCCGTCGCTCACGAACGACATCGGCCACCCGCGCTCGTTCTCGCACCGATACACCATCCCCGGGAGGTTCGAGACGAGCGTCCGGAACCGTCGCTCGCTCTCCTCGAGTTGCTCGACGCGCCGCTCGAGTTCGCGTCGCGTCCGGTAACTATCGGCGACGTTCTCGATGCGGTTCGCGAGCACCGCGTACTGCTCGGTCCCCGTCTCCTTCTGGAGGTAATCCGTCACGCCCTTCGAGATGGCGTCGCTCGCGATCTCCTCGCTCCCTTTCCCCGTGAACAAGATGAACGGCAGATCCGGGTGGTCCTCGCGCACGGCCTCCAGTAGCTCCAGGCCGTCGACGCGAGGCATGTCGTAGTCGCTGACGAGACACTCGAACGATCCCGACGCCAGGCATTCGAGCGCGCGCTCGCCGTCCTGGACGTGCGTCACGTCGAGTTCCCCTTCGCGTTCGAGGAACTGCGCGGCGAGGTCCGCAAGCTGTGCGTCGTCCTCTGCGTGTAACACGCGAACGACCCGGTCAGTGGTTCGCTCGGCCCCCGCCGACATTGCGCCCCACTTCAGGTTCCACGCGCGTAAGTGTTCGGCCCGAGTGCCGCCACGGCCCGAGTTACCGCATCACCCGACCTAGAGGAACTCGCGGACCTCCGAGTACCACATGTCGTGGTACTCGACCTCGCCGACGGCGTCCGCGACGACCGCGGCGAGCACGTGCCAGCAGTGCTCGGTCGGGTCCTCGGGATCGAGGTTGTACTCCGCGTCCTTGCACGTACACCCCTCGCCCTCGACGACGTACTCCTCGCGATGCCCGACGACGACGGTGAAGTCGCGGTACTCCTTCACGCGCCCCTCCGACACCGCTTCGATCGCGCGCTGCCCTCGGTCGCCGTGCACGTCGACGATGCGACCGACGACGTCCGCGGTCAACTCGCCGTCGGCCTCCAGGTCGCGACGCCACTCCTCGAACGCGTTCGTCACGCCACCCACCTCGACGGCCGAATCACGACCGGGAACTACACCGTCCGCCCGGAAGTACGGTTCGGTCGGCTCGAACCTCGAATCGCCGACCACGAACCGCCCGCGTTACGCCACCGTCTCAGCGGCCAGAAAGCCTGCACTCGCGTTACACCCCCGTCTCAACGGCCAGAAAGCCTGCACTCGAGTTACGCCGCCGTCTCGCCGTTACAGAACTCCATCGCTTCGTGCACGCCCTCGCGATGACCGAGGATCGTGATGGAATCGCCTTCCTGGAGCGTGAAATCCGCGTCCGGGACGCTCGTCTCGCCGTCGCGCTGGACGAGCGCGATGATGCATCCGTCAGGGAGTTCCGGCCCGATATCGCGGACCGTTCGCCCGATGAGATGCTCGCTCGTCACCTCGACCTCCTGCACGTCGCCATTGTCCCCGATGTGCGTCATCCAGTCCGCGAGCGCCGGCCGCTCGATCTGGTTGTCGAGCGCCCACGCGGTCGCCATCGTCGAGGAGATCGTGCGGACGCCCAGGTCCTCGAACGCTTCGACGTTCTCCGGGTTGTTCGCGCGAGCGAGCACCTTCTCTACGTCGAACTTGCTGTTCGCGAGCTGTGCCACGAGGAGGTTCACGTCGTCGTCACCGGTCGCCGCGACGACGATCTTCGCGTTCTCCACGTCAGCGGCCCGGAGCGTGTCCGTGCTGGTGCCATCACCCTTGTGCACGGTGAATCCGGCTTCGCGAGCGGTCTCGATCGTTCGTTCGTCGTTCTCGATGAGGACGACGTTCTCTCCACGGTCTTCGAGGCGTTCGGCGAGCGCTCGGCCCACCTTGCCGCCTCCGACGACGAGTACACGCATTGGTATCACATCTAGGTATTCCGCGATCTGTCTGGCGAGGCCACCCTCGAACACGACCGTGACGAGGATGGTGAGGAAGACGGTACCGACGAGGATGTTCGCACCGACAGGGTCGTAGATCGCCGCCTCTTCGTTCGCGAGTTCCAAGGCGAACAGCGTCGCGACCGACGCCGGAATGATGCCGCGCGGACCGACGAGGCTGACGAACATCCGTTCGGAGAACGTTAGCCGACCGCCGGTCGTGGAGAGGAACACGAGCAGCGGCCGGAGGATGAGAGCGATGATGAGGACGACTGCGATTCCCTGCCAGCCGAGCGCGAGCAATTGACCGAAGTCGAGTAGCGCAGCCAGCGCGATGAAGACGAAGGAGAGGACGAGCAGCGTCACGTCGCCCTTGAACTCCTCTATCTGGGCCTCGTAGGGGAGGTCTGCGTTCCCGAGGACGAGCCCGGCGGTCGCGACGGCGGCGACGCCGGCCTCAGCGAACAACTGGTTCGCGGTCGCGAACGCCACGATAGCGCCGGTGAGCGTGAGCAGTCGCGCGTTCTGCGGGGCGTTGTCCGGCGACAGGTCGACGTACCGGAGGAGGGAGTAGACGGTCCCGGCAACTACGAGCCCGACGACGACGCCCGTACCGAGCCGCTCCGCGAACAGTCTGAGGTAGTCGCTGGCGTGGGGCGTCCGGATGCGTATCGATTTGAAGATGACGACCGCCACGATGGCGGCGGTGACGTCGTTCACGATACCTTCGGTCTCCAGCGCAGCGGCGACGCGGTCCCGCACTGGGACGACCTCGAGGATTGGCGTGACGACGGTTGGCCCGGTCGCGACCAGGAGCGAACCGATGAGGAACGAGATCTCCCAGTCCGCACCCAGGAGGTAGTGGACGGCGACGGCCGTCCCGACGAGCGCGATGCCGGCGCCGACCGTGACGAGGCGTATCGCCGACGACGGCGACTCCCTGAGCTTCTCGACCTTCAGGTGGAACGCGCCCTCGAAGACGATGATGGCGACCGCGAGCCCGACGATGGTCGAGAGCGGGCCAGCGCCGCCGAACGTCTCGAGCGTGATGAACCCGAACCCCGACGGGCCGACCGCGATACCGGCCGTGATGAGGAAGAGCACGCTCGGCACTCGGAACCGTGCACCAAGTAGCTGCGAGCCGACGCCGAGCGCGACGATGAGCGCCACGAACGTCAGCAGGCTCGTTCCCCCGCCTTCGACGGCGAGCACGACCACGCTCTCGATACCGAGCATGTATCCCGGAACAATACCGTCCGACAAATAAAGGGGTCGTTTGCCGGCAGTCGCCTGTCGGGTCGCCGTCGCAGATGGGCGTGCCCCGTCCACGCCGACCGGGGAGGCCGTGCGCGTCGGCCACCGCGGCGCCCGTCAGTCGTCGGCCGCAGCTTCGGTTCGCTGACCGGGCTCGTCGTAGATCTCCGCGACGAGATCGTCGTAGCGCTCCTTGATGTTCCGGCGCTTCTTCTTCATCGTCGGCGTCAGCATGTCGTTCTCCTCGGTGAACTCCTCGGTGGCAAGCTGGAACGCCTTGATCTGTTCGTGCTTCTCGAAGCGTTCGTTCACCTCGTCGACCTCCTCCTGGACGACCTCTTGCACGCGCTCGTGCTCGCACATCGCCGCCGGGTCCTCGGGGATGTCGACGCCCTCGCGGTTCGCGGCCTCCCGGAGGAACTCGAAGTTCGGGACGACGAGTGCCGCGATGAACTTCTCGCCGTCACCCATCACCATCACCTGCTCGACGACCTGCGAGGACGCGAACGCGTCCTCGATGGGCGCCGGCGCGACGTTCTTCCCCGTCGACAGCACGAGGATCTGCTTCGCGCGTTCCCGGAACACGAGGTAGTCGTCCGGGCGTTGCTGGACGATGTCGCCCGTCCGGAAGTAGCCGTCCTCCGTGAACGCGTCCTCGGTCGCCGCGGGCTTGTTCCAGTAGCCGTCCGTGACGTTCGGACCGCGAACGAGGAGTTCGCCGAGGTCACCGAGCGCGTCGACGGACTTGTCCTCCGGCACGACGCTCGTGTCGATCTTCGTGTCCATGTTCACCGCCGGAACTCCGATGGTCCCGATCTTCACGTCCTCTGGCGGGTTCGTGCTGGCGACCGGCGCCGCCTCGGTGAGTCCGTACCCCTCGAAGATCGGGAGACCCATCCCGTGGTAGAGCGTGCAGAGTTCGTCGCTGAGCGTCCCACCACCCGAGATGAGGAAGTCGATGTTCCCACCGAGCGCTTGCCGGACGTCGCTGAACACGAGCTTGTCCGCGAGCCAGTACCGCGTCTTCAGGCCCGTGCCGGGCCGGTCGACCTCGTAGTACTCCCTGGAGACGTCCGTCGCCCAGTTGAAGATGCGTTCCTTGAACCCCGATTCTTGGGCTTGCTCGCGGATGGCGTCGTAGATCTTCTCGTAGACGCGTGGCACGCTCGTCGCCGCGGTCGGTTCGACCGTCTGGAAGTCCTCCTTGAGCGTGTCGACGCTCTCTGCGTACGCGACGGTCGCCCCGACGCCGAACTGGAGGAAGTGCCCCGTAAGGCGTTCGAACACGTGCGCGAGCGGCAGGTACGAGACGATTCGAAGGCTCGAGTCAACGGTCGGGACGTCCGCGTCCTTGTCCGGACGCGGCCCGTACCGCTTGTACGTCTGGTTGACGTTCGCGCGGAAGTTCCCGTGCGTCAACTTGACGCCCTTCGGTTGCCCGGTCGTCCCGGACGTGTACACGAGACTCGCGAGGTCGTCGGGGTCGCGGTCGTCGAGCCAGGACTGGTACTCCGTCTCGTCGAACCGTTGCTTCCCTTGCTCGTAGACGTCCGCGAGCGAGTACACGCCGTCGTCGTCGTCGTACTCCGCCGGGAGTTCGTCCATCGAGATGACGAACCGGATGTCGAGCGAGTCCGATACCTCGAGGACGCGTTCGAGGAGTTCCTGGTTCTCGACGACGACGCCGGTCGCGCTCGGGTCACCGAGCAAGTACTGGACTTGCGCGGGCGAAGAGGACTTGTAGACGGTCGTGACGACCGCGCCCGCGCCCAGGAGCGCGAAGTCGCATTGCGCCCACTCCATGCGGGTGTCGGCGAACATCCCGACGCGCTGTCCTTCCGTGACCCCGAGCGCGCGGAAGCCGGCGGCGAGCGACCGGACGACGTCCTGCATTTCGGCGTACGTCAAGGTCGCGTAGTCGCCCTCGGGCGCGGTATCGATGGCGTCCGTGGTCGCGAGCGACCGTTCGAACACCCCGCCCTTGTACATCTGTGCGGGTTCGTCGGGTTGTCGTGTCGCTGTCGCCTCGAACATCTCCACGAGCGTGTTCGAGCCAACCACCTCGTCCGCGAATTCTTTCTCTGCCTCCCTCCAGCTCATGTTCGGATGTAAATGGCAACCGGCGCAGATAAAACAACTGGCCCCTATCACAGCACTACAAAGAACTAATCGGTAGCATGCGGCGGACTGGACGGAGAACGGCACCCGTCCGACGACCGTCGCACTCGCGGACCGCGCAACCGTCGACTCACTCCGCCGCGGGTTCGCTCGGAGCGCCCGAATCCGCCTCTACTTCCTCGTAGATGTCCGCGACGAGGTGGTCGTAGCGCTCCATGATGTTCCGGCGTTTCTTCTTCAGCGTCGGCGTCAGCATGTCGTTCTCCTCGGTGAACTCCTCGGGGACGAGACGGAACTGCTTGATGCGTTCGTGGTCCTCGAAGCGCTCGTTGACCTCCTCGACCGCCTTCTCGACGAGGTCGTGGACGGCGTCGGACTCGCACATCGCCTCGGAGTCGTCGGGCACCTCGACGCCCGCTCGCTCGGCGGCGTCGCGAACGCCGTCCGGCGAGATGACGAGGAGCGCGGAGACGAACTTCCGACGGTCGCCGACGACCATGCACTGCTCGACGACCTTGCTCGACGCGAACGCGTCCTCGATCGGCGCCGGCGCGACGTTCTTCCCCGTCGACAGCACGAGGATCTGCTTCGCGCGCTCCCGGAACACGAGGTAGTCGTCCGGGCGCTCGGTGACGATGTCGCCCGTGCGGAACCAGTCGTCGCCGCCGTCCTCCGCGTCCGTGAACGCCGACGCCGTCGCCTCGGGCTTGTTCCAGTAGCCTTCGGTCACGTTCGGCCCGCGAACGAGCAACTCGCCGGTCACGCCCAGCGCGTCGTCGAACTCGCCCTCGGGCACCACGGACCGATCTATCTTCGTCTCGACGTCGACGACCGGCGGCCCGATCGTCCCGATCTTCGGTTCCTCCGCCGGGTTCGCGGCCACCCCCGGCGCCGTCTCCGTCAACCCGTACGCCTCCAGGATCTCCAGACCCATCCCATGGTAGAGCGTACAGAGCTCCTCGCTGAGCGTGCCCCCGCCCGACAGCAGCACCTCGACGTTCCCGCCCAGGCCCTCCTTGATCTGCGAGAACACGAGTTTGTCCGCGAGCCAGTGCTTGAAGCGAAGGCTCGCCCCCGGACGGTCGGTCCGGTACACTTCGCGAGACACCTCCGTCGCCCACTCGAAGATGCGTTCCTTCGTCGGCGACTCGCTCGCCTGCTCGCGGATGCCGTCGTAGAGCTTCTCGAACACCCGCGGGACGCTGTTCGCGACCGTCGGCTCCACTTTCGGGAAGTCCTCCTTGAGCGTGTCCGGGCTCTCCGCGAACCCGACGCACGCCCCGACGTTGTACATGAAGAAGTGGCCTGCGTGCCGCTCCAGTACGTGTGCGAGCGGCAGGAAGGAGAGCGTGACCGAGTCCCCGTGCACGTGCGGGACGGAGTCGTCCTTGTCCGGGCGCGGCCCGTACCGGGACACCATCTGGTTGACGTTCGCGCGGAAGTTCCGGTGCGTGAGTTTGACGCCCTTGGGTTGGCCGGTGGTCCCCGACGTGTAGATGAGCGTCGCGAGGTCGTCGACGTCGCGCTCGTCGAGCCACGACCGGTATTCGCTCTCCTCGAAGTGCGTCTTGCCTTGCTCGTAGACGTCCGCGAGCGAGTGAACGCCGTCTCGCGCGTCGTACTCGGCGGGGAGTTCGTCCATCGAGACGATGAAGCGGACGTCGAGCGAGTCCGATACTTCGAGGACGCGTTCGAGGAGTTCCTGGTTCTCGACGACGACGCCGTTCGCGCCGGAGTCACCGAGCAGGTATCGGACTTGCGCGGGCGAAGAGGACTTGTAGACGGTCGTGACGACGCCGCCCGCGGAGAGCACGCCGAGGTCTGCGTGCGCCCACTCCATGCGGGTGTCGGCGAACATCCCGACGCGCTGCCCGGGTTCCAGCCCGAGGGCGCGGAAGCCGGCGGCGAGCGACCGAACGACGTCCCGGAGCTCTCGGTAGGAGAGCGCAGCGTACTCGCCGTCGGGGGCGGGGTCGATGGCGTCCGTGTTCGCGAGCGACCGGTCGTAGACCCCGCCCTTGTACAGTTGCGCTCGTTCGTCGAGGTTCTTCTCGGCCGACCGCTCGAACATCTCCCCCAGCGTCTCCATCCGAACGTGCTCTCCCTCGTGCGCACGCTCGGCTTCTTGCCAGTCCATGTCATACCTCACATGGCAGGGGGTATCAAAAAGCCTTGTAGCCGCCGGATGACAGTTACCCGAGAAATCGAGGGTCGGTCAGGGAGCGAAGCCCGCTGGTACGCAGTCAGTCCTCGGCGTATATATCTTCGATGAGGTCGGCGTAATGCTCCTCGATGTTCCGGCGCTTCTTCTTCATCGTCGGCGTCAACATGTCGTTGTCCTCCGTGAACTCGGCAGGCGCCAGCCGGAAGTCCTTGATCTGCTCGTAGGACTCGAAGTTCTGGTTCACGCGACGCAGCTCCTCCTCGACGAGCTCGCGGACGAACTCGTGCTCGACGAGTTCCGCGTCGTCCTCGGGCAACGAGACGCCCTCGGACTCGGCCTGCCCGCGAGCGTACTCGACGTTCGGGACCATGATCGCACCGACGAACTTCTCGCTGTCTCCGACGACCATGCACTGCTCGACGACCTGCGAGGACGCGAACGCGTCCTCGATCGGTGCCGGCGCGACGTTCTTCCCCGTCGACAGCACGAGGATCTGTTTCGAGCGCTCCCGGAACTCCACGTACCCGTCCTCGCGCATGTGTACGACGTCACCCGTGCGGAACCAGTCGTCGCCACCGTCCTCCGCCTCCGTGAACGCCGCCTCGGTCTCATCGGGCTTCTTCCAGTAACCCTCTGTCACGTTCGGCCCGCGCGCGAGCAGTTCCCCGACGTCGCCGGGGTCGTCCGCGAACGCCGCCTGATCGACGACGCCCTCGTCCACTCGCAACTCGACGTCCGGCAACGCCGGCCCGATCGTCCCGATCTTCGGGTCCTCCGGTGGATTCACCGTCAACACCGGCGCCGTCTCCGTCAACCCGTACCCCTCGAGGATCGGGAGCCCCATACCGTGATAGAGCGCGCACAACTCCGCAGAGAGACTCCCACCACCCGAGATGAGGAAGTCGATGTTCCCACCTAAAGCGTCACGGACCTGCTGGAAGACGAGACGGTCCGCGACCTTCGCCTTCCCACGCAACGCGAGGCCGGGGTTCTCCGTCGTGTGATACTCGACACCGACGTCCGTCGCCCACTCGAAGATTCGCTCCTTGACGTCGGACTCCGTCGCCTGCTCGCGGATGGCGTCGTAGATCTTCTCGTAGACGCGCGGCACGCTCGTCGCGGTCGTCGGCGACACCAGCGAGAAGTCCTCCTTGAGCGTGTCCGGGTTCTCCGCGTACGCCACGCACGCCCCGGACGCGAACATCTCGAAGTGCCCGCCAAGTCTCTCGAACACGTGCGCGAGCGGGAGGTACGACACCGACCGCGAGTTCTCGTCGATGCAGGGTTCGCCCTCGCGGTCCGGCCGCGGGCCGAAGCGCTTCCGGATCTGGTTGACGTTCGCGCGGAAGTTCCCGTGCGTCAACTTGACGCCCTTGGGCTGACCGGTCGTCCCCGACGTGTAGATGAGGCTCGCCAGGTCGTCGCTGTCGGTCGCGTCCACCCACTCGAGGTACGCGTCCTCGTCGAACGTCTTCGCGCCGAGGTCGTGTACCTCCGCGAGCGTGTAGATGTCGTCCCGACGTCGGAGGTCGCGGTCCTCCAGGCGACTCATCGAGACGACGAACTCGAGGTCGAGGTCGTCCTCGACGGCGAGCAACCGCTCCAGCATGTTCTCGTTCTCCACGACGACCCCGGTCGCGTCCGGGTCCGACAGCAAGTACTGGACCTGGCTCTTCGACGACCCGGCGTAGACGGTGGTGACGACCGCACCCGCCGACAGGAGCGCGAAGTCGGATTGCGCCCACTCCATGCGTGTGTGCGAGAAGATACCGACGCGATCCTGGGCTTCGACACCCAGTTCCCGGAACCCCGTCGCGAGGTGCGCGACGATACTCCGCATGTCCTCGTAACTGATGGCGTGATACTCGCCCTCCGGCGCACCCGGGAGCACCGACTGCGTCAGCGACCGGTCGTACACGCCGCCCTTGTACATCTGCGCCGGCCGGTTCGCGTTCCGTTGCGCGCTATCCTCGAACATCCGTGCGAGGTTCGTCTCTCCGATGACCTCGTCCTCGTACTCTGATTCCGCTTCCTGCCAGTTCATACCAAACCAATACCCCCCAGGTAGGATAAAACCCCTGAACCGAACGACCGTTTATCGGCCGAACGTTGAAGGCCGATACCGCGGCCAGGCACGACGTGCCCTGACCAGCCACCGCGTGTCGACCCCACAATCCCTCGAGGCGAGCGAACGCGACCCTCGACGCCCCAGACGGGCTCGCGCGACCACCCGACACGCGACCTCGATCCCACGGGTCGAAGCCCCTCTGGTCGCCCGTACGCACCCGGATGACAACGATAACCCTACCGCCCACGACCGCACTCACCCGTCGACGCCTACTATCTCCAGTCGCGTCACTCCTCGTCCAGTCGCGACTGCCATTCCTGCACGCGCGAGAGCAACTCGATCGGCGTCGTCTCCGCAACCTCCACGTCCGATAGCGCTTCGAGCACCTCGCGCTCAGCCGGTGACAGCGTCGCGTCGGCGCCGTCAGCGTCGCCATCGGCTCCACCGTCCGAATCGACACCACCGTCGACATCGTCGCTCGCGGCTCCGTCACCGCCGACACCCGATGCGTCGTCAGCGGCGCGCAAGCGCCCGTCGTCGAGGTCGAACACGACCTGCTGACCGCCTCCGTTGGCCTCCGTGGGGGCGCCGCTTCCTCGCGCTTCGATCGCTTCGTCCTCGCGGAGTCGGTCGAGGACCTCCCGCGACCGTTCGACGACCGGTGACGGGACGCCGGCGAGGTCCGCGACGTGCACGCCGTAGGATCGATCGGTCGGTCCCTCGCGGACGGTCCGGAGGAACGTGACGTCCCCGTCACGTTCGTCCGCGGCGACGTGCACGTTCACGACGCGTTCGAGGTGGTCGGCGAGCGACGTCAGCTCGTGGTAGTGCGTCGCAAACAGCGTCTTCGCGCGAACCTCGTTGTGGAGGTACTCCGTCGCCGCCCACGCGATGGAGATGCCGTCGTACGTCGCCGTGCCACGCCCGACCTCGTCGAGGATGACCAGCGAGTCCTCGGTGGCGGTGTGGAGGATGTTCGCGAGTTCGGTCATCTCGACCATGAACGTCGACCGCCCCTGAGCGAGTTCGTCGAGCGCGCCGACGCGCGTGAACACGCCGTCGACGGTCCCGATGGTTGCCCGGTCTGCGGGGACGAAGCTCCCGACCTGGGCGAGCAGGACGACGAGCGCGGTCTGACGCATGTACGTCGACTTCCCGCTCATGTTCGGACCGGTGACGACCGCGAACCGCCTATCTTCGTCGAGTTCCAGGTCGTTCGGGACGAACTCGGTCGTCTGCTCGACGACGGGGTGTCGGCCAGCGTCGACGTCGAGGACGTCGTCGGTCGTCAGCTCGGGGCGCGTCCAGTCGTTCGCGACGGCGTGCTCCGCGAGCGTCGCGAGCACGTCGATCCGTGCGAACGCTCGCCCGACGTCCTGGAGGAGCGTCGCCCGCGTCGCGACCACCGCGCGTAGTTCCTCGAAGCGCTCGCGTTCCAGGTCGCTCCGGCGGTCCTCGAGCTGGAGGAGGTCACGTTCGCGCTCTTCGAGTTCCTCGGTGACGAACCGCCGCGAGTTCTTCAGGGTCTTCACTTCGCGGAAGCGCTCGGGCATCGCGTCCGCTTCGCTCCGTCCGACCTGCACGTACCAGCCGTCGGTCTTGTTCCGGTCGACGGTGACGTGCGTGAGTCCCGTCTCCCCCTTCACGTCCGCTTCCAGCGTGTCGAAGTACTCCTGGGCGGCCTCGTGTCGGTCGCGGGCGTCGTCGATGGCGTCGTCGTAGCCGCGAGCGAAGATGCCACCCTGGGTGGTGGTCTGGGGTGGGTCGTCGACGAGTGCGGCGTCGAGTTCGTCGTGGAGGGTGGCCGCGCGTTCGCGAGCGTCGACGTCGAGGACGTCCGCGAGCGGGCCGTCGGCGAGTTCGGGGGCGTTCGCGATGGTGTCGAAGACGGCGGGGACGAGCGCGAGCGTCTCGCAGACGCGAGCGAGGTCACGGGGATCCGCGCTCCCGCTCGTGGTTCGAGCGGCGAGGCGTTCCAGGTCGTACGCGTCCGCGAGCTGCTCCCGGAGGCCGTCTCGCGCGAGCGCACTCGCGGTGAGTGCGTCGACGGCGTCCTGTCGGTCCCCGAGTGCGTCGACGTCCCTGCGCGGTCGCTGGAGCCACTCCGCGAGGAGGCGACGGCCAGCGCTCGTGACGGTGTGGTCGACGGTCGCGAGCAGGGAGCCGTCGGCGTCGCCCTGCATCGTCTCCGTGAGTTCGAGGTTGCGCTGGGTGGTGGCGTCGAGCGTGACGCGGTCGGCGTCGGCGAGCGTCCTGACGCGCGTCATGGACGCGAGGACGCCGGCGTCGGTCGCGTCGACGTACGCGAGGACGGCTCCGGCGGCGCGCACGGCGGCGTCGGCCGCACCGACGCTATCGAACGTCTCCGCGCCGAAGTGTTCGCGTGCGACGTGTTCGGCGCGACCGGGCGCGAACGCCTCGTCGTCGTGGAGCGTGAGTCGCGCGTCGGTGTGTTCGCGCAGTCGGTCGAGCACGTCGTCCGCGCGAACGCTTGGCCCGGGAAGGACTTCCGCAGGGTCGAACCGGTACAGGTCGGAGAGTGCCGCGTCCACGTCGTCGGTGCTCGTGACGACGAACTGGCCGGTGGTGACGTCTGCGAACGCGAGCCCGTACGCGTCGCCGTCGTCGACGACGGCGGCGAGGTATCGCGCGTCCGCGTCGGTTGTTTCGAGGAGCGTTCCGGGCGTGACGACGCGCGCGATGGCGCGCTCGGGGCCGTCGTCGCCGTCGTGCTGGTCGGCGACCGCGACCCGGTAGCCGCGTTCGACGAGTCCCTTGAGGTACGGCGTGAGATCGTCGATGGGGACACCCGCCATCGTATACGCACCGCCCTGACTGGACTTCTCGCTCGTCTTCAGGTCGAGTTCGTCGGCGACGAGTTCCGCGTCGTCCGCGAAGAACTCGTAGAAGTCACCGACCTGCATCGCGAGGACGTCGGCGTCCGTCTCCTCCTTGAGCGAGAAGAACTCGCCGACGATGCCCGTCGCCGCTGTCATACGATGACAGAACTCTGCCGGCGGTAAAACGCCACCGTTCCGGGCGAGCACGTCGCCGTCCTCGTTCGACGCGAAGTACTCGTGGACCGCGACGTCGACGCGAGACGTTCACGGATCGCGACGTCGACGCGACCGCGAGCGAACGTCAGACGGTCGTCGCGTACCCATCGCCCTGTGGGGCACTGGCGCGGGCCGTCGACGACAAGAGTTAACCCGGGCGCACGAGGGGGTTGTGGGTATGTCGCGCGGTGGTGACGACCACGACCGGAATCGCCTGATTCGAGCGCTCACGTACTTCCTGGTATCGATCCTGGTGATGCCGCCGCTCGCGGTCGCGTTCCGCGTCGACCTCGGCATCGCACTGTTGCTCTCCGGGACGCTCGGCATCTGTCTGGTCGTCACCACGTTCGTCCTCGCGTCCATCGGAATCTGAACCCACCCCCGTCGGGTGCCGTATCATTCATGGTGGATGGGACTGTACGGAGGAGGTATATGACCGACGACGCCTGCGTTCTGGTCGTCGACGACGAGCGCCGACTTGCGGACATGTTCTCTCAGGCTGTCTCCCGGGAACACGACACACGGACCGCGTACGGCGGCGAGGAGGCGCTCTCGGTCATCGACGACGACGTCGACGTCGTCCTGCTCGACCGACGGATGCCGGAGATGACCGGGGACGAGGTGCTCCGAGAGGTGAAGGCGGCGCGCGTGAACTGTCGCGTGGTGATGGTGACGGCGGTCGACCCGGACACGGACGTCCTCCAGTTGCCGTTCGACGACTACCTCTGCAAGCCCGTCGACACCGACGTCCTGCTGGACGCCGTCCACCAGCAGTTGCGCGCCCAGGAGTACGACGACCGCCTGACGGAGTACATGAGCGTCGTCGCGAAACTCGGCGTCCTGGAAGCCCAGGAGTCCACTCGCGAACTCGAGGAACACGACGACTACCGCGACCTGGAGAGCCGGGAGTCGGACCTGCGAGCGGAACTCGAGGATGCACTCGAGGACTTCGACGACGTCGCACGGGCGTTCCGTGCGATTCCGCGCGTTTGAGTACGGCGATTCCGCGTGCCTGACTTACGTTTCGATCTCGCGAGCGAGTGCGAGCAGTCGCTCGCGGAGGGCGTCGGGCGTCTCGGTCGCGAGCTTCGTCATCGGTTCCTTGCCGTGTGCGCCGCGGTCGACGACCGCGACGGGGCGGTCGTCGCTGGTGCGGTAGGCCTGGTCCGCGCCCCAGTCCATCGTACCCTGGGCGTCCGCGGGTTCGTCCGCGCGGTCGTACGCCGACACCGCCCAGTCGAGCGCGTCGAGAGCGTCGGCGACGTCGTCGTCGTACCGGCAGTTCGCCGCGTACCGGAGTTCGGGGTGGTGTTCGCGTGCGGCGAGCAGGAATCGCGCGACGTGACTCGACGCCCCGGGTCGAACGCCACCGGTGGCGCGAACGCCCGCGTGCGTCGTCGCGAGGCGGCCGTCGACGGCGACGGTATCCGCGACCCGGTCGGCGGTCGGTGTGGCGCCGACGACGTTCGTCCCGACTTCGGGAACGAGCGCCGCGACGGGTTCGGTCGCGTTCTCGAGGGCGGCGACGAGTCGTTCGACGTCGCGCGCGATTGCCGGCGTCGCGGCGTTCGATCGCTGGTCGACGAGGTGATTGACGGCGCCCGCGCCCTCGCCGACGTCGTAGTGATAGCGGACCGCGCGTTCGAGGAACGCGGTCGCGGCGTCGACCGCGTCGACGACGGCGTCCGTCGACTCGGCGGCTTCGAGGGACCCTCGGGAGTCGCTTCCCGCGAGGTTCGCGGCGATTGCCGCGGAGAGCGTGCACCCGGAGCCGTGGGTCGCGGCGTCGGCGACGCGCGGGTGCGAGAACGTCTCGACGCCGTCGGTGGTCGCGAGCACGTCCGTGACCGCGTCCTTGCCCGTCTCGGCCGTCGGTTCGAGGTGGCCGCCGGTGACGAGTGCGGCGTCGACGCCGACGTCGCGAATCGCGAGCGCGGCGTCGCGGGCGTCGGCGACCGAGTCGACGCTCTCGCCCGTGAGGACTTCGGCCTCGTCCGTGTTCGGGGTGGCGACGGTGGCCTCGGCGAGCAGGGCCTCGTAGGCGGTTTCGGCGTCGCGATCGAGGAGGCGGTCGCCGCTCGTCGCGACCATCACGGGGTCGACCACGATGGGCGCGTCGACGGCCGCGAGGCGGTCTCGGACGACGTCGACGACGTCGGCGGTGGCGAGCATCCCCGTCTTGACGGCGCGGACCGCGAAGTCGTCCGTGACGGCGTCGACCTGTGCGCCGACCGCGGCGGGCGGCAGGACGTGCGTCGAGTCGACGCCGCGCGTGTGCTGTGCGGTGACGGCGGTCATTGCGCTCGTGCCGTAGGCGTCGTGTGCGGCGAACGTCTGGAGGTCCGCCTGGACGCCGGCACCGCCGCCGGAGTCGCTTCCGGCGACGGTAAGCGCGACCGGTCGGGAGACTGGCGAAGCGCGTCGCATACTGTAATCACTCAGTTGTACCATCAAGTCATTACTGGTTCGGCCCCCTCGCCGACGGCGTCAGCGTCGGCACCGTCTCGGCGAGAACGAGGTCAGTCGTACCGTTCTGCGAGCGCCTCGAACGCCGCCCACGACGGGTCGACGTCGGGATGCTCGAGGAGGTCGCCGTCGAGGTAGACGCCCGACCCGGTCGAGACCGTCCCGATCTCGGCGGCGGTCGCGCCCGTCTCGCGGAGCGCGTCGAGCGCGTCGTCGACGGCTTCGGGTGGGGCGGCGACGACGAGCGTCCCCGCGGACGTGCACGCCCACGAGTCGACGTCCAGTTCCTCGCACGCCGCCTCGACGCCCGGCAGGAACGGCACGCGCTCGGCGTCGACGTCGACGCGGACGCCTGCGCCGTCCGCCACCTCGTTGAGCGCTCCGGCGAGACCGCCTTCGGTCGCGTCGTGCATCGCGTGCACGTCCGCCGCCGCCGCGACGCGCAACGCCTCCCTGACGCAGGACGCGTCGTCGAGTCGCGACTGCGCCGCCGCGAGCGTCTCCGCGTCCAACTCGAACCCCTCCGGGTACAGCGTCGTCAACAATCCCGCCGCTTCCGCCGCCGGCCCGTTCGTCACCAGCACCCGGTCGCCGGGACGCGCGCCATCCGGACGGACGACGTCGTCGTGGTCGCCGACCGCCATCGCCGTCGCCGCCCCCACCCACGGGAACGAACACCCGCTATATCGTGCGGTGTGCCCCGTGAGGACGCTCACGCCGAGGTCCCGGCATTCCGCGTCGATCGCCTCCCAGACGTGCCCGAACGCCTCGTCGCTCATCGTCGGCGGGAGCGAGAACGAGATGGCGAGATGCGTCGGTGGCACGCCCGAGACGGCGACGTCGGCGAGCACCACACCGAGTGCGAACTCCGCCGCGCGCTCCCAGCCAAGTGCCGGCAGGATCGAGACCGGATCCGTCGCCGCGACGAGCGCTGTACCGTCCACGTCGACGATGCCGAAGTCGACACCGTGCGTCGGACCGAGGACGACGTCGTCGCGCCGAGCCCCGAGGTGATCGAGGACGTGCGTCGAGAGGAACTCGCGGTCGACCTTGCCGAGGTCCATACGTCGACTCCCAGCGGCGACCGCATAGCCGTGGCGATTCCACCACCCAGGAGACGCACCAGCAGGTTCGACCCTCGCTCACCCCAGGGGAGAGAACTCCCAGAACCCACTCATTTCGGTGTCTCGCGTCGCGTTAGGGGGAATACGTATCTCGCACCGTCGCATACGTGTGGTAATGAGTATCATCGCGGAAGTCGCGATCGACGGTGGCGGATTCACCGTCGGTCGTGCACTCGCTGCCCCACGCGGGACCACCGTCGAACTGGAGCAGGTGGTGCCGCTGGACGACGGCATCTTCCCGTACTGTCGCGTTCGGAGCGAAGACGAACCCGAGGTGTTCGAGGAAGCGCTCGCGTCGAACCCCGCGATCACCAGCGTTACGCGAGTCGAGAGCGACGACGACGGCGACAGCGGCGACCTGTACGCGATCGTGTGGTCGGCTGACGCAGTCGACGGCATCCTCGCCGCCATCACCGAGACCCGCGGGCAAGTGCTGTCGGCGACGGCACGGGACGGCCGCTGGCGGTTCACGCTCCGGTTCCCGACGAGCGGTCGGCTCGCGGACTTCCAGCGCACAACCACCGACGCCGACGACGACGTCGACGTCGGGCGCGTGTACGCGGTGGCCGACGGGAAGCCCGACCCGGACTTCGGCCTGACCGCCCCCCAACTGGACGCGCTCGTCACCGCCGTCGAGACCGGGTACTTCCGGGTGCCTCGCGCCATCTCCACCGTCGACCTCGGCGCTATCCTCGGCATCAGCGACCAGGCCGCGTCCGAACGCCTCCGGCGCGGCGTCGAGACGCTCGTCAGGAACGCACTCGACGTCCCCGAGCACCGGGACTGACAGCGGACGCGTCAGTCTCCAGCGGTCGCGGTTCGTTCCTCGAGTTCGTCGAACAGCGCGTCGACGCGGTCGGCGATCTCGTCGCGAATCCGGGCGGCGTCGGCGCGCGTCGCGTCGTCGGGGTCGTCGAGCCCCCAGTCGCGGTTCTCGCCCGCCCACGACGCCGGGCAAACGTCCTCGGCCGCACACCCCATCGTCACGACGTAGTCACACGCCTGGATCTCCTCGAAGGACACCTCTCGGGGGGTGCGGTCGGCGAGGTCGAACCCGACTTCGTTCATCACGTCGACGACGACGTCGTGCACGTGCGCCGCCGGGTCGGTCCCACCGGTCACGAGCCGAACGCGGTCGCCGAGACCTCGCTCGGCGAGTTCGCGTTCCGCGAACGCGGTCGCCATCTGACTCCGTCCGGCGTTCTGCACGCAGACGAACCCGACCACGAGTCGGTCGTCTGGTGGGTCGGCCGACCCGTGTTCCGCATCGTCGTCCCCATATTCCCCATCGTCGCCCTCGCGTCCCGCGTCGTCGCCAGCGGGGGGCGCGTCGTCGGTCATCGCACGTCCTCCCGGGTCCCGTCGAGCGCGTCGAGGACCGCCTCGGCGCGCGCGGTCGTCTCGTAGTACCGCCACCGGCCGTCCTTCCGACGGTCGAGCAGTCCGGCCTCGGTGAGGTCGCCGAGCGCGTGACTCACGGCGCTCTCGCTCACGGACAGGAGCGGCGCGAACTCGCAGACGCAGAGCTCCTCGCCCGCCGTGGCGAGCACGCGAACGATCCGGTACCGCGTGTCGTCCGCGAGCGTCCGCAGAACGTTCACGTCCCGGGGGTCCGCACGCTCGTCCACTACCTCCCCGAACTCCTCGAGTTCCCGACGGCGCTCCTCGACGTCCGCCGGACGACACGCGTCGTCCGTCGCCGCCACGAACCGCTCCAGCCGTTCCGTTTGCATAGCCGTTCATCTGCACACTCGTTCAATCAAGTTTCCGGTTCCCGACCGACCACCCGAAGCCGACACCACGAACGCACCAGCGAGACACAGCGACGCAAACACACGCAACCCTCAAGCCCACGCGAAGCCTCCAGACCACTCACGAGGTGACCAAACGATGACATGCTTACGATGCTCCGAACCCGCCCCCCGAACCGGCGGGTCGACGTTCTGCACGCGCTGCGGCTGGCGCGAACACAGCGGCGCCGACTAACAACCATCTTTCTACTTCGGAGGGTCGCCTTGCGCTCTCCGAGCGCCGCGGCGACCGCTATCTGCTCACGGGCGCGAAGCGCCCGTTCGCATGGTCAGCGGGACCGAAGGTCCCGCTCGACTCGCAAAAACATGGGTGGAAAACACCGCTCCGGCGCTTCGCGCCGGTGAAACGGCGGCTTCGCCGCCGTACGCTGACCACGAACGCATCCGCGACCGCACCCGCATCCGCGACCGCACCCGCATCCGCGACCGCACCCGCATCCGCGACCGCACCCGCATCCGCGACCGCACCCGCATCCGCGACCGCTCACTCCTCCGAGTCGACCGCGTCCTCGCCCCCGTCGACCGGCGTCCGCCGACCCGTCACGCTCTCCGCATCGAACCGATAGATCGTCGGTTCGAGGTCCTGTACGGTCTCCCCGAACACGCGCATCGCCCCGAACCGCTCGTTTATCTCCGTCGCCGACACCTCTCCCTCGCGGACGAGCGGTCCACGCACCACGACGCTCCACGACTCGTCCGCGTCCACGCCGTACACGACCAGCGACGCCGACGACGTCGCCCCCAGGAACTCGAACTTCTCGCTGTCCTCGTGCTCGCCCAACCGCACGAACACGGCATCCCCATCGAAGTGCACGTGCACCGGTACGCCGTACGCCTCGCTCTCCCGCGCCAGCGACAACACCCCCGTCTCCGCCCCCGACAGATACTCCCCGACCGCCTCCTCGTCCATCCCGACGGTGTACACGAACTCGACGTGCTTCATACCACGAAGGACGTCAACAACCCCCTTAGCTTCTGAGGTGCAAGGTGCTGATCCCCCTTCCTCAGCGAGCGCCGACCGAAGGGAAGGCGCGAGCAGGGAGGGGATACAGCACCCATCATCATCTATCCATGCACCGACACAACTATGTCCTGAACGCCCATCTGTTGGGATAAGATGGGCGTTCCGTGCCACCGCTCCCGACTTACTCGCCGTCCCAGGGAGGACGGCTCGCTCCTTGCGGGAGTAGGACAACCGACTGACATTCAAACGCGACAAGAAGCGTGTGTCAGTCCGTGGAACTATCTCGTCGAGCGATAGGAGTGGGACACTCCGAATCAACGTCCCCAGAAATCGAAGATTTCTGGTGTGCGAACGAATCGCGTAGCGATTCGCCAACGCCTGCGGAGTCTGGAACCGCTGTGTCCACCGTGGATGCACGTCCCGACACAGAAACAGGAAGCCCCACCCTCAGCGAGGCCGTCACGCCGAGCAGGGTGGGGTAGTTCACCCACGTCGCAAACGCTGCCGGAAGATCCCGAACCGTGGTCGTGGACAGTTCTCAGGTTTCTGTGGCGTACCAGTACGCGAAGCCGGCGGCGAGGACGACGGCGCCGCCGACGAAGAACGCGAGGCCGGGTTCGATGCTTGCGGCGGCGGCGTCGGCGGCACTGCTCGCGGCGTCCGCGGCCGTCGAGGTGGTTTCGACGGTCGTCGAGTTGTTCGCGTTCCCGGCGACGGGGTCTTCGCCCGGACCGGGTGCGGGGCGTCCCACCGCGTCGCCGCCACCGAACAGTGCGCCGAGGTCGCCGGCGAGTGTCTGCACGACGAGTGAGAGCACGCCGAGGACGCCGACCGCACCGAGCAGTCGCATGAGCGCGGCCTTCAGTCCGGTCGATTCGTCTTCGCCGCCGGCGAACACGACGAGGGGCTGGTTCGCCGGAGCGTACACGTTCATCTCGCGCCCCTTCGCGGAGTACGCGGTGTCGACGACCTCGATGACGTCCGCGTCCTGGAGCTTCTCGAGGTGGTACTGCGTATTCTGGAGGGAGGTATCGACGCGTTCGGCGAGCTTCGAGGGTGTCGCTGGGTCGTCGTGGAGGGCGGTGAGGAGTTCCCGGGCGGTCCCGGAGGAGAGGGCGCCGATGAGGTCGTCGGCGTCGTCGCTGTCCAGACCGATGACGCGAGGGTCCGCGTCGGCGGCGGCCGACGTATCGGGAGTGGAGGGCAGCAGGTCAGCCATGTGCTACGCCTAGTCATCGTATCTCATGAATGTTTGTATCTTTTCCTCTATGGGATTCGCGATACGGGAGTGCCAAACGACGCCGTCGACTGGGTGTCGAAAACCACATGATTCGTCCGTCGTCGCTTCAGAACCGGCAAAATTGACGTGACGGTTTCGGAAATTTCCAAAAGTATTGGTAACGTGCCTCGTGGCGAGTTCGAGACCGGGGTCACCGACCCCGTCCGCCGGAACGTCCGGGAGCAGTCCGTCGCGCACCCAACGAACCAACGAACCAACACGCACCCTCTGCGAAAGGCCTATGAGCACCCTGGCGGAAGGACACGTCAACATGGCGTGGTTAGGCTTCATCCCCGAGGATCCCGTGGCACTCGTCTTCGTGCTCGTCGTCCTCGCACTCATCTTCTTCGCGTACCTCATGCTCCGCAAGACCGTCACGGAGTTCACCGAGGGCATGCGGAAGGGTCAGGACTGAACGGCGGCGGATCCGAGCTGAGTCGATAGCGACGGCTCAGGCGACGACGTCGCCGATGCGGTCGACGGCGTCGTCGACGTCGGCCGCGGTGACGTCGAGGTGCGTGCACAGTCGGACGAGACCCTCGCCGAACCCCGAGCAGAGAACGCCGGCGTCCTCGCACGCGGCAGCGAACGCGTCGGCGGTCATGCCGGTGTTGGCGACGTCGGCGACGACGATGTTCGTCTCCGGTTCCGGCGCGGAGATGCCAGCGAGCGCGTCCAGGCCGGTCGCGAGCGTCCGGGCGCGTTCGTGGTCGGTTGCGAGTCGGTCGACGTTCTCCAGGGCGTGCAGTCCGGCGGCACCCAGGATGCCGGCTTGCCGCATCCCGCCGCCCATGAGTTTCCGGACGCGACGAGCGTCCTCGACGAACGCCTCGCTCCCGGCGAGCATCGACCCGACTGGCGCGCCCAGGCCCTTCGAGAGGCAGAACATCACGGAGTCGACGACGTCGGCGAACGCGCTCGCGGGTTCGTCGAGCGCGACGGCGGCGTTGAACAGTCGTGCGCCGTCGAGGTGGACGGCGACGTCGGCGTCGCGCGCGGCGTCGGCGGCCGCGGCCAGCGCCTCGGGCGCATTCGCGAGTCCGCCACGGGAGTTGTGCGTGTTCTCCAGGCACAGCAACCCGGTTCCGGGCCGGTGCAGGTCCTCGTCGACGAGCGCCGCCTCGACCGTCTCCGGCGACGGTACCCCGCGCTCGGCGTCGAACGTCCGAACCTGGAGCTCGGAGTGCTGTGCGAACCCCGCGAGCTCCCACTTGTAGACGTGCGACTGGACGTCGACGACTGCCTCCTGGCCGCGGTCGGTGTGGACGCGCGCCGCGATCTGGTTCCCCATCGTCCCACTCGGCACGAACAGCGCCGCGTCCATCCCGAGCCGCTCGGCGGCCCGCGACTCCAGTTGCGCGAGCGTCGGGTCCTCCTGGTAGACGTCGTCGCCGACCTCCGCCGCCGCCATCGCCTCCCGCATCTCCTCGCTCGGTGTCGTCACGGTGTCACTCCGTAGGTCTATCATGCACGACGCTACCTGTGGCGCGAAGAAAAGGCTGCCCACCCGCGGCGACAGAGCGGACCCGACACCCATCCCCCCGAGATTCAAGTACGATTCCGCGACCAACGGCGGGTATGTCGACTGCCGACACCGCGACGCTGTACGTAGGCGATGCGACCGTCGTCGAGGACGCGACCGACCGGAGCGAGTACCGCGGGCACGTCGTCGTGCTCGCGAAGCCAGACGGCACCGTGCTCGTGCACGACGAGAGCGGGTACCAGCCCGTGGCGTGGCTCACGCGAGCGGACGCGGTGACCGTCATGGACGACGACGCCTTCCGCGTGACCGCGCACGACGAACGCGCGGACGACTGGCTCCGCGTCACCGGACACGGGACCGGCGGTGACTCCGACGAAGACGGGAGCGACCGTGGCGCGCTCGCCGGCCAGTACCCGGTGTCGGTCGCGGGCGACCCCCTCGGCGACTGTCCGGACTGCGGCGGCGCGCTCGTCGACGCGAACGGCGCGGTCGCGTGCGTGCACTGCCGGACCCGGCACGGCTACCCCGACGACGCGACGCTCCACGGCGCGACGTGCTCGTGTGGACTCCCGCGAATGCGGGTCGAACGCGGTGCCGCGATCGATTGTTGCGTCGACCGCGAGTGCGAGCGCCTCGACGACCGCGTCCGCGAACATCTCGACGGCGAGTTCGACTGCCCGACCTGCGACGGCGACCTCCGCGTCCAGCGCGAACGCGGCCTGTTCCTCGCGTGCCAGCACCGACCCGAGTGCGACACGGCGTTCTACGTCCCGAGTGGCGTCCACGACGGCACATGTGACTGCGGCCTGCCCGCGTTCGACGTCGCGAGCGGCCGACGATGCCTGGACGCCACCTGCGACGCGCTCTGAACTGACAGTTCGAACGCGAGCCGTTCGCTGACCCGACAGTTCGAACGCGAGCGACCGCTCCCTCGAACGCACCGCGACCGCCTGAAACGACGACCCGCTGGGTCGTCGTATGCAATGCGGTCAGTTCCGAACCGTCACGGCTTTCGGCGGCGACGGCGACCCCTCGTACATGACCATCGAGGGCCACGTCCGGGGCGACGTCGTCCACGTCGGCCAGGACGCCCGCCAGCGCTTCCACGACTCCCGCGGGTACGGGTACCCACTCGACGGCAACGACGTCGCGCTCGCACCCGTCGAAGCCGCGCACCTGCTCGCGCGCGACGACCTCGACGCCGTCGACGGCATGGACTTCCGCGCGTTCCTCCGTGCGAGCGACGACCCGGCCCTGCCCGTGCGCTACCTCGTGTACGCGGACCTCCGCGAACGCGGGTTCTACGCCGCGCCAGCACACCCCGACTGGACCGAGTTCGCACGGGCCGACCGCGGCGCGGGTGGCGCGAACGGTGCAGACAGTCAGGACGGCGAGGCAGACGATCGGGACGCCGACGTTGGTAGTCAGGACGGCGACGACTTCGTCGTCTACCCGCGCGGGAGCGGTCCGGGCGACGGCGAGATCGCGTATCGCGTCCGGGTGACGGGCGAACGTACCGAAGTCCCCGCGAGCGCGCTCGGCGACTGCGTGCTCGCGGTCGTCGACGAGGAGTCGGAGATCACGTACCTGGAGACGACGCGGCCGGACCTCGCGGGAGCGGTCGACGCATCGCTCCCGTCGGCGGCGACCGCGGACCTGCTCGCGGACCGCATCACCGTCTGGGGCGCGGACGCGGACGCGCTCTACGAGACGGGGTTCTACGGGACGCCGCTGTCGGGGCGGGACGCGGGCGCTGACGCCATCGTGTGCTCGCTCGTCGAAGCGGCGTCGCTCGCCGACGCCGGCGCGCTCGACCTCGACGTCGACGACGTCGTCGCCCGCGGCAGAGCCGTCGAGGGCGAACGGTTCGACCGACGGCTCGCCGCGTACGACGCGCTCCGCGAAGCGGGCATCGCACCCAAGACCGGGTTCAAGTTCGGCGCGGACTTCCGGACGTACGCCGACTTCCAGGGCCCCGACGACGTCGGACACAGCGAACGGCTCGTGCGCGTCCTCCCCGCCGGGCACGCGTTCCCGCCGCGCGACCTCGCGCTCGACGTCCGCCTCGCGAACGGCGTGAAGAAGACGATGACGTACGCGGCCGTCGACGACGACGGAACGAGCGCGGACGACCTCGACGTCGAGTGGCTCTCCGTCCAGCGACTGACGCCCTGAGGTCCGGAGCGACGGTTCCCGACCGGGGACGACTCGCGATACGTCTCGCGGGGGAGAGCGAACGCTTTTTGCGACCGCCGCGGCCAGTGCTTGGTATGACAGAGGACGCCGACGCCCCGCTCGACGCCAGCGCGGGCGTGGACGAGGAGGAAGCGATCCGTACCGACGGCGGGGACGCCGCGGCGGCGGGCGCGGACGACGTGACCCTGGACCCGTGGGGGTCCTCGACGGTCGCCGATTATCGAAAGCTCTTCGAGGAGTTCGGTATCGAAGCGTTCGACGAGGTGCTCGACGAGGTCCCGAACCCTCACTACCTGATGCGGCGGGGCGTCATCTTCGGGCATCGGGACTATCGGCCGGTGGCGCGAGCGATGCGCAACGACGAGCCGTTCGCCGCACTCAGCGGGTTCATGCCGACCGGCGACCCCCACATCGGGCACAAGCTCGTGTTCGACGAGATCATCTGGCATCAAGAGCAGGGCGCGGACGCGTACGGCCTCATCGCGGACCTGGAAGCGCACGCCGCCAGGGGGTTGACGTGGGACGAGATCGACGAGCATTCGCGGGACTACCTGCTCAGTCTCCTCGCGCTCGGGTTCGACCCCGACGACGGCGAGCTGTACCGGCAGAGCGACAACCGCGAACTCCAGGACCTCGCGTTCGAGCTCGGTGCGGAGGCGAACTTCTCGGAGTTCCAGGCGATCTACGGGTTCGACGGGGAGACGGACGTGAGCCACATGCAGAGCGTCGTCACGCAGATGGCGGACATCCTCTACCCCCAGCTGGAAGAGCCCAAGCCGACGGTCATCCCGGTGGGGCCCGACCAGGACCCCCACGTCAGGCTGGCGCGGGACCTGGCGACGCGGATGCGGTTCTTCAAGGTGACTCGTGCGTACGCGAGCTTCGAGCTAGACGACGCCGAGCGCGAACTCGTCGCGGCGGCGCACGCCGCGCTCGGCGACGACCTCGACGACGACGAGCGCGTGCGTTGCGAGGACGCGGCGGACTGGTTGCGCGAGCACGCACCCGAGCCGACGGGGCCTCGCGAGAGCGTCGTCGCGAAACTCGAGGAGGCTGGGATGGAGCCCGTGCGGCCCCGCACGCGCTTCTTCGATCGGCAGGCGACCGACGAGGCGTTCGAGGCGCTCATCGACGCGGTCGACGGCGAGAAGCGCGTGTACGAGGGGCACGTCGACGCGTTCGAGCTCTCCCGCGAGGCGGCCGAGGAACTCGCACGCCAGGTCGAACTCGACCACGGCGGGTACGGGTTCGTTCCGCCGTCGTCGATCTATCATCGGTTCATGACGGGACTCACTGGTGGGAAGATGTCGTCGTCGGTGCCGGCGAGCCACATCAGTCTGCTCGACGACCCCGAAGATGGCTACGACAAGGTGAAGTCCGCGACGACGGGTGGACGCGAGACCGCCGAGAAGCAACGCGAACTCGGCGGCGAAGCCGACGACTGTCCGGTGTACGAGCTCTACGCGTACCTGCTGGCGAACGACGACGACGAGTTCGCGAAGGAGGTGTACGACGAGTGCGTCGGCGGTGAACGACTCTGTGGCGACTGCAAGGAGCAGGCGGCGACGCTCATGCGGGAGTTCCTCGAGGACCACCAGGAGAAGCGCGATGAGGCCGAGGAACTGCTCGCGGACCTCGACGTCAGTCTGGATTCCGACCGGGCGCGCTGAGCGACGATCCGGACGACGGGAACGGTGCCGTCCGGAATCCTCGCCGTTTCGACGCACGCGGTCGCTATCCTCCGTTGACAGGTTTTCTCGCTCGAGTGTCTGACGAAAATATATACGTTCATCGCCACAACGAAGCGGCAGACGCGGTGTCGTCATGCGAGGAACGGACGAGGAGTTCGAGCGAGAGGACGCGCTCGTGTGCGCTGACGTCCTCGGTGGGTTCGGCGTCTCCAGTGACCACGTTCGCGAGCACGTCCCGGACGTGGGCGCGGACGCCGAGGACCTCGAGTCGGCGATCCAGCGGGCGCTCGCGGACCCTGAGCATCCGACGGCGTTCGTCCGGCGGACGGTCGCGAGCGCGCCACGTGGCGTCGGTGCGCCCGTGCGGTTCTGGACGACGGCGCCGGAGACCCAGCTCGGGGACGTGTTCGCGGCACTGGATTGGACGTTCGACGTGAAGAGTGCGAACGGGCGGTCGCTGTCGGTCGACGACGCGGAGCCGTATCGGTTGCGCGTCGAGGACGCGGACGGGCGGGCGCGCTCGACGGAGTTCTCGTTCCCGGACACGGCACTGGGCGACGACAACTATCCGGCGCTCGTGCACGCGATCAACGCGGAGTTACTGTACGGCCTGGCGTGCCAGTTCGTCCAGCTGTCCGACGGCATCGACCGGTGGCGGTTCGCGCTCGTGGAGACCGAAGAACTCGAGCGACTCCGCGAGCGCTTCGGCGAGCGCGTGACGGTGTTCGACCGGCCGTTGCTCGCGACGAACCAGCCAGACGCGTACGTGCCCGAGGCCGGCGACGAGGCCAGCGTCGGTGACGATGCCAGCGATGGCGGTGGAGTGCCGGTGCCGTCGTGGGCGCGCGACGACGAGCGGTCCTGGCGTGGCCGTCGCCTGACCGCGGACGCGTTCGACGCCGACCACGTCGGTGGCCTCGACCACCTCTACGACGGCGACGACGCGAACGCTGGCGACGGCGTGGACGCCGAGGCGGCCGCCAGGAACGATGCGGGCACCGAGGCGGACGTGAACGAAGACGTCGACGCGGACGCGGACCCGACCGCGAGCGACGGGGATGCGAGTGCGAGCGACGGGACGGAGGCGGCGGCCGCGGTCATCGAGTTCGTGGACGCGGACGCGGACGCGGACGCTGACGCGGATGCCAGCGAAGCGTCCGGTGGGAGCGTGACTGGGGTGACCGCGAGCGGCGGGGCGAGCGACGTGGTGCGGGACGCGGACGCGGAAGCGGCGGACGACGACGACCTCGACGGGTGGTCCGTCGGCGGGACCGTGGACGCGACGACGCGCTCGCCCGGCGACGGTGCGTCCGCGAACGCCGAATCGTCGACTGGCGCGCCGGAAACCGGTGGTTCGAGGGGGGATGCGTCAGGGACCGGTGGTTCGAGGGCGGACATCTCCACGTCGGGGTTCGAATGGGAGGGCGACGACGGCGAGGACTCGGCTGGTGCGACGACGGACGTCGGCGGTGGCGCATCAGAGAGCGTGGTGACCGCGGGTGCGTTACGCGACGGCGATTCGAGCGCGTCAGAAGCGGACGATTCGACCGGGGGAGACGGGTTCTTCTCGGCGGATGCGGCGGCGTCGTTCGACGCCGGCGCGGAGACGAGTCGGGTCGAACCGGACTCGTTCGGCGTGGACGCCGAGAAGCAGACGGAGGACGACCAGTTCGCGGCCGTCGGCGCGGCACTGGCCGCGCCCGCCAGCATCTCCGTCGGCGGGTTGCTCGACGACGACGAGTTCCTCCCGCACCTTCCCCAGACCGAACCCGAGCAGACCAGGATCGAGTTCGAGGACGAGTTCGACCCGAACGCCGATGCGAGCGCGGCGGAGCGCGAGACCGACGACGGGTTCGTGTGGGTGAACGAATCCGGCGGCCTCGACGAACAGCGGACGTCGGCGCTGGACTGATAGGGATTATCGTAGAAGTTCAGAGATTCTACGTGAAAATCCGAGACACAGTGCCGAAAGACGGTATTCGAAACCTTCGGCTGGCTACGATAATCCCTATGACCATCGGGTCGACTCGCGGAACTACGAGTCCGGTTTCCGGAGGGAGACGGCTGGTGCGCCCGTGCGCTTTACGTGCTCGGCGTCGGGGTCTGCGTCGACGAACGACCAGTAGTTCCGCGGGTGCGTGCCGAGGACGTCGGCGATACGGTCGTAGGAGAGCAGGTTCTCGCCGTCGGCGACGAGCGAGAACGCCTCGCGGCGGCCTTCTTCGTCTATCTCCTTCGCCCACGCTTGCGTGCGAGTGTTCGCGTACGTGAACGCGAGGTGGCCACCGGGGGCGGTGAGCCGCCAGAGTTCGTGGAGGGCGGCGGGGGCGTCGGGGACGAAGTAGAGGACCGCCATGCAGTAGACGACGTCGAATTGGCTGTCGATGCCGGTGTCCGGGAGGGTGGCGACGTCGAAGGAGATATTCTCGACGCCGTCTTCGTCGGCCTTCTGGCGGTTCGCGTCGACGACGGCGTCGGCGGCGTCGTAGCAGTGGAATGCGACGTCCGGCCGCTCCTCGGCGACGGCGAACTCGGCGGTAGCGGGCCCGCATCCGATGCTCGCGACGGCGTCGACTGGGCCGGCGCGGTCGAGGAACGCGTCGAGGTGGTCGGCCATGTCGTCGCCGCCGAGGTACGCGCCCCGGTCCCAGTCCGCGTCGTCGTAGTACGACGCCCACCAGTGATCCATGCGAGCGAGTGCGGTGGGCCGACCCTTACCGGTTGTGGACCGGTCGCGGAGAGCGGGGCGGCGTACAGCAGACCTCGTCTCGAAACCCACGGACGTAGTCCGACTTTGGTTCGTAAACAAAACCTACTGGTCGGTTGGTGGTCCCTACTTCGTAAACGACTGAAAGTATTAAATAATAGCGTGCCAAATACGCATTTAATGGCTACTTCGTCCGCACCCGAGACGATGGATCCGGCGCCGTACACGCCAGCCGGCGACATCGAGACCGTCCTCACCGACCTCGAGGGTATCGACGTCGAGCGAACCGACGGCTCCGAGGCCGACGACGCCGACGACAGCGACGAGGACGAGTCCTTGCTCGTGGCTCTCGACGACGCACTCGTCGAACTCGCGGCGACCATCGACGACCCGGAACCGACCGAAACGACCGACGCGGCCGATACGACTGACGGGACCGGTTCGGCGGACGCGACCGCTCCGCACGACGAGAGCGTCTTGCGCCGGCAGCGCGCGGACTTCGAGGCCGTCGCCGAGTCCACGGACGTCGACTTCGTCCCCTACGACGACGCCGCAACCTTCCTCGCGAGCGACCTGTACACCGTCCCGCCGGCGAACACGCGCTTCCAGTGGGTCGACGACGACGCACTCGCCGCGGACTGAATCGAATCCCCCGTCTCGGTGCGTGATGGGATGGTAACGTTTAACGGGCATCGAGCGAGTACTGTCGCGTATGGCAGCCGCATCCGGCTCCGGTGGTAGCGTCGACGAGTATGCCCCAGCCACGGGAGTCGGCTTCTTCTTCGCTGCGACGTGAGCGCGGTGGACGCCGGCCGACGACGCCGGGCGGGGAACCGCGGTGGCGTCGTCGACTGGCACGAAACCGTGCTCGTCGCGAGTGGGAACAGCTAACTGGCCGAGTTGCGGAACACGAACCAAGCGCAGATGGAACTCAAACCGACACAGGCCGCAGTCCTCGAGGCTGCGGACGCGAACGAACCACGGTCGGTCGACGCGCTCGCGGCGGCGACCGGGCACGCGCCCGAGGCGGTCGCCGGTGCGGCGTTCGACCTCGAAGCACGCGGTCTCGTCGCGGTACGGGAACGCGTCGAGGAGACCGTCGAACTGACCGAGGAAGGCGAGAGGTATCGGACGGACGGACTCCCGGAGGTACGGCTGTATCGCGCGGCCGTCGACGCCGGGGCGACCACCGAGGCGGTGTCGATGGGTGAGGTCATCGGGGCGAGCGGGCTCGGTGACGCCGTCGACATCGCACTCGCGAACTACGCACGGAAGGAGTACGGCGTCGTCGAGTCCGGGGAGATCACGGCGAACGCGGACACCGACCCGGACGCGGACCCGGAGGCGGCCGCGCTGGACGCGGTCCCAGCCGGCGACGCGATCGCGGAGGACGTCCGCGAGGACCTGGAGCGCCGGAACCTGATCGAGGTGACCGAGCGAACCGTCCGGTTCGTCGAGTTGACCGACGACGGCGTCACCGCGCTCATGGAGGGCGTGGAGGCGAGCGACGCGGTCGGACAGGTGACGCCCGAGATGCTGTCGGGCGGCGAGTGGGAGACCGTCGAGTTCGCGGAGTACGACGTCGAAGCGGACGCGGACGTCGAGTACGGCGGGAAAGAGCACGTGCTCCGGCAGACCGCCGAGCGCGTGAAGGACGTCCTCGTCGGCATGGGATTCCAGGAGATGGACGGCCCGCATGCGGACGCGGAGTTCTGGATCAACGACTGCCTGTTCATGCCACAGGACCATCCGGCGCGCACGCACTGGGACCAGTTCGCGCTGGACGTCGACCCGATGCGGGACCTCCCCGAGGACCTCATGGAGAGGGTCGAGCGCGCGCACCGCGAGGGCGTCGGCGAGGACGGCGACGGCTATCACTCGCCGTGGGGCGAGGAGATGGCGCGCGGCGTCGACCTCCGCGGACACACGACGTCGCTCTCCATGCGATACCTCTCCGGGCACGAGGTCGGCGAACTCGAACCGCCGCAGCGGTACTTCAGCGTGGAGAAGGTGTACCGGAACGACACCCTGGACGCGACGCACCTCCTGGAGTTCTTCCAGATCGAGGGCTGGGTGATGGCCGACGACCTCTCGGTGCGCGACCTGATGGGGACGTTCGAGGAGTTCTACGCCCAGTTCGGCATCACCGACGTCGAGTTCAAGCCCCACTACAACCCGTACACGGAGCCGAGCTTCGAGCTGTTCGGCGAGCACCCCGAGACCGGCGAGGTCGTCGAGATCGGGAACTCCGGGTTGTTCCGCGAGGAGGTCCTGGAACCGCTGGGCGTCGAGTGCGACGTGATGGCGTGGGGGCTCGCCCTCGAACGCCTGCTGATGCTCACGCACGGGTTCGAGGACATCCGCGACGTGCACGGGACGCTTGTCGACCTCGACTTCCTGCGGGACGAGGAGGTGGTGTACTAATGCCCGTCGTCGACGTCGACCCCGACGAGCTCCGCGAGCTCACCGGGCACGACGAGAAGAGCGACGACGAACTCAAGGACGACCTGTTCGGGCTCGGGCTCGAGTTCGAGGGCGAGACCGACGAGGGCGAGTTCCAGCTGGAGTTCGCGCCCGACCGCCTCGACCGCCTGAGCGTCGAGGGCGTCGCGCGAAGCTTGCGGTATCAGTACGGTGACGACCGCGGCGTCTACGTCCCGTCGACGAACGACGCGGACTGGACGATCGAGGTGGACGACTCCGTGCCCGACGAACGGCCGTACGTCACGGGTGCGGTCGTGCGCGAGGTCGACCTGGACGAGGATGCGCTGGATTCGCTCATCCAGCTCCAGGAGAAGCTCCACGCGACGATGGGCCGCAAGCGCGCGAAGGGCGCGATCGGTATCCACGACCTCACGATGTTGAAGGGGTCGGTGTTGGAACGAGCCGACGACGACGGCGGTGACGGCGACTTCGAGGACGAAGACGACCGCGTCTCGGACGTCGGCGACGACGTCTCCATCGTCGAGTCGACGAACAAGGCGATCGAGTACGTCGGCGTGGAACCCGACGAGGACTCGTTCGTGCCACTCGATAGCGACCGCGAGCTGACGCCCGCGGAAGTCCTCGAGCACCATCAGACGGGCCGCGAGTACGCGGACCTCGTCGAGGGGTACGAGCGGTATCCGGCGATCTACGACGACCTCGGGCTGTTCTCGTTCCCGCCGGTCATCAACGGTCGTCGCACGGAGGTCGACACGGACTCCCGGAACTTGTTCGTGGAGATGACGGGGACCGACCAGTGGACGATCGACAAGATGCTGAATATCGTGTGTTACGCGCTCGAAGCACGCGGTGCGACCATCGAGGACGTCAACGTCAGTTATCCCGACAGCGACGTGTACGCGGACGACGACCTCGTCGAGCCGGGTGCGACGCTCGTGCGTCCGGACCTCTCCGTGGGCGACAAGCGCGTGACGCACGACCGCATCGAGTCGGTGCTGGGCGTCGCGCTCGACGCCAGCGAGATCGTCGACCTCGCGGAACGCGCTGGTCTGGATGCCGCACCGGTCGACACCGCGACGGGCGAACACCCCGAGCGCGGCGAATCCGCCGGAAGTGACCTTCCGGACGACCCGCGTGGGTCGCCGTCGGCGGACGTCACCGGCTCGGACGTCGCGGACGCTCGAGAGAGCGCGATGCCGACCGTCGAGGGCGAACTCGCGTACGACGTCGACGTGCCGCCGTATCGCGTCGACGTCCTGCACGCGCTCGACGTCGTCGACGACGTCGGTCGCGCGTACGGCTTCAACGAACTCGCGCCGAAGGCACCGGACGTGTCGACGAACGGCGGCCGCCACGACCGCTCGCGCCTCGAACGCGCGGTCCGGAGCCAACTCGTCGGTCTCGGGTTCCAGGATCTCCTGAACTTCCACATGATCGCGAGCGAGGAGAACTACGACCGCATGCACCTCGCACCCGCCGACTCGGTGGCGGACGCGGACGCGCTCGGCGCCGAGCCGCCCGTGACCATCACGGAGCCCTACAGTGAAGACTACGAGCAGCTGCGGTCGTGGGCGCTCCCGAGCCTCGCGATGGTCTTAGAGAACAACACGCACCGCGCGTACCCCCAGGACCTCGCCGAGATCGGGCTGGTCGCGCACGCGGACCCCGAGGAGCCGACGGGCGTCCACGAGGCCCGGCACGTCGCCGCGGTGCTCGCGCGCGCCGACGCGTCGTACGAGGACGCGAAGGCGCGCTTGCAGGCGCTCGCGCGGAACTTCGACGTCGACCTGGCGACGCCGCCGACCGACCACCCGTCGTTCATCGACGGCCGCACCGCGACCGTCGTCGTCGACGGCGAGGCGGCCGGCGTCGTCGGCGAACTCCATCCGAAAGTGCTCGTCGAGCACGACCTGGAGGTGCCGGCGGTGGCGTTCGAGTTCGACCTGGCGGCGCTCGAGTAAGCGGCCTCTTTCGTCTTCTCACCCCCGTTCCGCGGGTCTCGGGCAAAGCGGAGACCCGGCAAAAGACCGTCGCGGCGGGACCCGGAGGTGCCGGCGGTCGCCGTCGCGTTCGACCCGACTGCGCTCGAGTAAGTGGTCGCAGTCCCTTCTTTGCCCACGGCGTCGGACGGGCGAGTAAGCTGCTGTTTTGGAATCTTCGCGAACGACTGGTGACGAGCGTTTCGGCCCCGTTCTGGCCCGGTAAGATCGTAATTCTATCGCCTGTCTGACCTTTTCGACCGTCGTGCTGCACGGGCTCGATTCGTCGTTGCGGCGCGCTCTCGCCCGAAACGAACCGTTATAGACGCTGAAGTTCCAGTAGGAATCCCGTTACTGGTCCATGTGCCGTCTTGGATACCAGTTCCGTCGAACAACGAGCCCGTCATGTATCAGTTAAAATATATAGGCAGCACCCTCTTGTCTCTCATAGACTACTGTGCGAGTATGATTCCCCTGAGAAACGTGGATGGTGGGACGCGACGAGACGAGCTCGACGCGGTCTTCGAGTGCCTGGGAAGCGCCGAATCCCGTCGGGTCCTCGCGCTCGTGCTCGAGGGCAGCACCGACGCGCTCTCCGTCGGTGCGGCGGCGACCGCACTCGCAGCCTGGCGCCACGAGAAACCGCGGGCGGACGTGACGAGCGACGAGCAGCAGGCGGCCGAGGTCGAGGTGCACCACGTCCACCTCCCGAAGCTGCGCGCCGCCGGGCTCGTCGAGCGCGACGACGACGCGTTCGCGCTCGCCGACCATCCCGCGTTCGACGACGAAGGCATCGTCGACGTCATCGAGGATGCCGTCTCCGCCAGTCCCGCGTCGCTCGATGCGCTCTTCGACGGCATCGCCGACGCCCGCCGTCGTGACGTACTCGACGTCCTCAGCCATCAGTTCGGTCGCATCCACGTGGAGACGCTCGCGCGAGAGCTGGAGGCCGCCGACCGGGAGACCAGCGAGTCCGACGTGCCTCGAGAGGACGTCGAGCGAGCGCTGCGACGCCTCTACCACGTCGACCTTCCCGTCCTCGCGGACGCGGGGCTGGTCGAGTACGACGCCGACGCGGGGACGGTCGCGTACGACGGGCACCCCGAACTTCGAGTCCCGTGGATGCACTCCGTCTTCACGTCCGAGTTCCGGCAGTCGCTCACCGGCGAAGCGTCGCCAGACGGCATCGGCGAAATCGAGGGGCGCGAGGCGGTCGTCTCGTTCGGCCAGTCGCTCTGCGAGCGCGCCGAGGACGAACTGTTCTGCATGTTCACCGACACCCAGTTGCTCGAAGCCGGCTGCCTCGCGCGCATCAGGGACGCCTCGCGAGAGGGCGTCGACGTCTACCTCGGGACGCGAGACGAGGGCGTCCGCGAGTACGTGCGCGAGAACGCGCCGTCGGTCGTCCTCTGGGAGCCCAACACCGACTGGCTGAACATCCCCGTCGCCGGAGACCGGGTCGGCCGGCTCGTGTTCGCCGACCGCGAAGCCGTCATGCTCGGGACGCTCCTGGAGCGACGGAGCGACGACGTCCACGAGGAACAGGCCATCGTCGGTGACGGCGAACACGACACGCTCGTCACGATGATTCGGCAACTCCTCGCGCCGCACCTCGAGGAGTTAGACAAAGAGACCGACGACGTCGAGGCCGCGCTCCCGCTGTAGCGCGACGACGCCGAGTCGACCGACCGAGGGACGCGGACGGTCCATTGAAATGGAAAGGTTTCTGCGGGCCGCTCTCCGAGTGGCGGGCATGGACCCTCGAGTTCGAGAGCACGCGCAGGTCGTCGCGAACCACTCCGCGGACGTCGCTGCCGGGGACAACGTCGTGATCGACGCGCACGGGAGCGCCGAGGACCTCGTGACGGCGCTGTTCGAGGCGTGCGCCGACGTCGGCGCGAACCCGCTATCGATCAACCAGCGGATGGGTGACCGGTTCCGGCGGGCGTACCTCCGGAACGCGGACCCCGAAGATTTCGGGTTGCCGAGTCACGAGATGGCGCTGTTCGAGGAGATGGACGTCTACGTCGCGATCCGCTCCGGTGGGAACGTCACGCAGACGAGCGACGTGGACAGCGACGTCCAGATGGCGTACGACAAGGCTCGACGGCCGCTCCTGGAGGAACGCCTCGGGAAGACGTGGGTGCTCACGCAGTACCCGACGGATTCGTTCGCGCAACTCGCGGAGATGAGTACTGAGGGGTACGAGAACTTCGTGTGGGACGCAGTGAACAAGGACTGGGACGAGCAGGGCGAGTTCCAGCAACAGATGGTGGCACTCCTCGACGCGGGTGAGGAGGTCCGCATCGTCTCTGGGGACACCACTGACGTGACGATGAGCGTCGCGGGGAACTCGACGCTGAACGACACCGCCGAACGGAATCTCCCCGGCGGCGAGGTGTTCACCGCTCCAGTGAAGGGCTCCGTCGAGGGCGAGGTACTGTTCGACAAACCGCTCTACCATCAGGGTCGCGAGATCACGGACGTCCGTCTCGTCTTCGAGGACGGGAAGGTCGTCGAGCACGAGGCCGAAAAGAACGAGGACGTCCTCACTGGCGTCCTGAACACGGACGAGGGCGCGCGCTACCTCGGCGAACTCGGCATCGGGATGAACCGCGACATCACCGAGTTCACGTACAACATGCTGTTCGACGAGAAGATGGGTGACACCGTCCACATGGCCGTCGGGCGCGCGTACGACGCGACCGTCGGCGACGACAACGAACAGAACGACTCCGCGGTCCACGTCGACATGATCGTCGACATGAGCGAGGACTCCCGCATCGAGGTCGACGGCGAAGTCGTCCAGCGCAACGGGACGTTCCGGTTCGAGGACGGGTTCGAGGAGGAATAGCGAGGTGTGATCGGAGCGAACACCTCGGAACACGAGCGGGGAGCGTAGCGACCCGCGAGTGGCGTAAGCGCGGGCTTCCACGTCCGGTTTTTCATTCGATGGGTCGTGCGCGCGTGGTTTCGTCGACGTAGACGATGGTGTCGAAGTCGCGTTCGAGGTCGTACGTCCCCCAGTAGTCGTCGGCGTCCTCGTGGTCGTAGAACGCGCCGATGGAGCGACAGTCACGGGGGGTGGCGACCCACTCGGCGAGTGCGTGGTCGTCGCGAGCGTCGTCGAGGTCGAGGGCGACGACGTCGCCTCCGAGCGAGGCGAGCGTCGCTTCGAGGGAGTCGCGAGTCGGTCGGTCGACGGTGAACGAACGGAGGCCACGGTCCTTCTCGGCGTCCGGGAGGTCGCCGATGGCCTGGAACGAGCCGTGGCCGAACGCGAACCCGAGAGGGTGGTAGTCGTCGCCGTGGCGTTCGGCGAGTCGGTCGCCTGCGGTCTGGACGTCTTCGAGGACTGCGGGGCAGGTCATCGTGCCGCGTTTGACGTGGTCGTTGTGCGCCCAGAGTACAAGCTGGTCGTCGTCGACGTGCTCGACGATCCATTCGGCGTTGTCGGCCATCGCACGGTCGCGGTAGCTCGCGGAGTCCTCGTTCGGTTCTCCAGCGCCAGCGTCGGCTCGTAGCGTCGCGTACTCGACGGCCTGCCCGACCGTTCGAGCGTGCTGGCGGGCGAGCGCGTACTCGCGCTCGCTCGCCGCCGCGATGAGCGCATCCCGACGGGTGTCGAGACAGCCCTCGGTCGCCGTCGCGATGTCGCGAGCCCTGTCGAGGTCGGTCGTTTCGTCGGTCTCAGTCGCGTACTCGTGGAGGCCGTTCCTGGCGAGTTTCTCGAGGCCGTCGATGTCGTCGACCGCGTCGACGCGTTCGAGGAATCCGGCAACGGCGTCGGCGGACGCGGCGGCGTACTGTACGTCGACGCCCCAGAACGACACCTGGTCGTCTCGGGAGCGATCGCGATTGAAATCACGGAACCATTCGACGAACGCGAGGACCTCGTCGGTGTTCCACGTCCAGAAGTTCATCCCAGCGATAGCGTCCTCAACGTCGCCGTCGCCGTCTTGGACGTACTCGTTCACGCGCTTGGCTTCGCCGACACCGGCTTCGATGGCGAACGTCCGCAGGCCGTGGGTCTCGACGAGTTCGCGGACGATGCGGTGCTTGAGTTCGAAGAACTCGCGCGTGCCGTGCGTGCCCTCGCCGAGAGCGACGATGTTAGCGTCGACGAGTCCCTCGCAGAGTTCCACGAGGCCGTCGCCGTCGCGTGGCGGGTCCGTGGTCTCGAGTTCGACCGTGTGGTCGTGGAGAGCGTCGCGTTCGCTGACGGGTCCGTCCATCGTCTCGACTTCTCGGAGACGAAATAAATGCGTGGTGGTTGGCGCAATCCCCAGCAGGGCGTCGGTCTCGGGGTGCGACTGCGGTCCGTTCCCGGGCCCGCGGTCTTCGGCGTCGCTCGAACCGACTGCCACTCGTCAGTCGCGGTCGTCGGTCACCGGCCGGCCGTCCTTGGTCGGCGGGGCGAGGTAGTCGACGAATTCTGCGACGCTCGGGTCTGTGACGCGGACGCGAACGTGGATGTCGCCGAGTTCGTCGGGGTTGCCGACGGCGAAGTTCACGACGCCCTGGAACGCCGCCTGCTTCTTCAGCGCGAACTCGAACGTGTCCCCGTCCTGGCCGGCCTGGAACTGGCCGCGGGCGGTGTCGAGGATCTCCTGCTCGTGTAACCGCTGGGAGAGCGATTCGAGCTGGTGCGTGGTGGCGATGATTTCACCTGGTTGTTCGGTCACGTCGGCTTCGGGGAACAGTCGCGTCACCGCGTCCACGACGCGGTCGGTGACTTCCGTGTCGTTGACCGGCGCCGTGATCTCGACGTCGACGCTGTAGATCATGCTTCGACCTCGTCGACGGCGTCGACGCCCTCGGCCAGGAGCGTCCGGATGCGGTCGCGGAACGATTCGAGCGTGTCGGTGTTCGTGATGGTGGTGTCCGCGCGCGCCATGGCGTCGTCCATCCCGAATCCGCGTTCGCGTTCGTCGCGCGCGGCGAGGCTCTCGCCGCCGTCGTCGCCGGTCTTGTCGCGGCCGCGGTCCGTGATGCGGTCCTTGCGGACGTCGAACGGTGCTTCGATACTGACGAGGACCCAGTCGTCGCCGAACTCGTCCTCGAAGCGCTCGGCTTCCACGCCCGACCGGAGCCCGTCGACGAGTACGGTGTCGTGGTCGTCGAGTCGGTCGCGGAGCACCGGGAGTGACCGTTCTGCGATGGCGTCCGGGCCGTTCTCTTCGCGGAGCGCTTTCGCGATCTTGCCGTGATGCGTCGCCGGGTCGAGCCCGCGATCCCGGCACTCCTGGCGGATGACGTCCCCCATCGTCACCACCGGAATCCCGGCGTCGCGTGCGACCGCCGCGGCCTCCCCTTTCCCGCTTCCGGCCAGGCCGACGGTACCGATGACAGTCATTACGCGTACGTACTCCAGTCGGCGGCTTAACGCCACCGTTCTCGTGCTCGCCAGGGAGAAGACCCATACGGAACGGGCGTCGATTTCGTGGTATGGCCGACCAGCATTCCATCGTCGTTCGCGCTATCTACTTCCTCCTCGTCGGGTGGTGGCTGACGCTCCTCGCGATCAACGTCGCGTGGCTCCTGAACGTCACCGTCATCTTGCTCCCTGTCGGGGTGAAGATCATCAATCGCGTGCCGTATCTCCTGACGCTCAAGCGCCGCGACACCGGCCTGGACGCGGATGGGGTCGCGCAGACGAGTCTGCTCGTTCGCGCCGTCTACTTCGTGTTCGTCGGCTGGTGGGCGAGTCTCATCTGGGCGAACGTCGCCTGGTTCTTGTGTGTCACCATCATCGGCCTGCCCTTCGGTATCTGGATGTTCCACCGCCTCCCCTACGTCACCAGCCTGTACAAGCTCGACACCTGAGCACTCGAAGTCCCTCGACGCGACGAACACCCGGAACCCACTGCAGCAATCCGGACCGCTTTTTTGCAGGGACACAGAATCAAGCACTGAGGGCACGTAGCTCAGCTAGGATAGAGCGTCGGACTTCTATCTTCACCGACCCACGGGTGGTGAGGGAAGACATCCGATGGTCATGGGTTCGAATCCCATCGTGCTCGCTATCTCCGAGCAACGCGAGGAGTAGCGACACAGTGGGATTCGAAGCCTGTGAGTCGCAGCCCGCGCAGCGAACGCAGTGAACGAGCAGGACCGTCTCACTTCGGTTCGAATCCCATCGTGCTCGCTTCGTTCTCACTACGTTCGAACTCGCGAGCACGATGTCTTCCCGCTCGCTCCCTGCGGTCGCTCGCGGGAATCCCATCGTGCTCGTGAACCATCGTGCGATAGCGAGATGGTGAACGAATCCCGTCGTGCTCGCTCCCTGTGGTCGTTCGCGGGACTCTCCTCGCGCTAGTCAACGACCCCACCCTACTTCGCTTACCCTGACGGGTTCGCTCGTGGAGGGTGGGGCTTGTCAGTGAACTCGGCCTCGAACCCTTCCGGGTGGGCGGTGAATCCGCCGCTCGACGTCACCGTTCCAGACTTCAGGGCAAGTTGAAGCGTCGTTTGGGTGGGGTGGCTTCGTGGTGGCGGTTGGTCTCTCGACGGTCGCCGCAACGCACCGCGCCTCTGCCTCCCCAGCCGCCTCCTCGCTCACTTCGTTCGCTCGTCGTCCCTCGCGTGGTATCGAGCCGACGCGGCTCGCCGTCGCTCGCCGCGTCGTCACAGCACGCGCCAGGGTGGCGTGCGTGGCGGTCGCGTCCAGAACGTCGGGGCGAGTTGGTGGTGTGTGACCCGAGGCGTTTTCGTGGTGGTGTGTGTACGTGGGTGTATGACGCGGTATTTCGAGGATGTCGAGGTGGGTGAGGAGCATTCGTTCGGGGAGTACGAGGTCGATGAGGACGAGATCGTGGCGTTCGGGGAGCAGTACGACCCGCAGGTGTTCCATACGGATCCGGAGGCGGCGCAGGAGTCGATGTTCGGGGATCTGGTTGCGTCGGGGTGGCATACGTGTGCGATGACGATGCGGTTGCTGGTGGAGAACGAATTGGCGGATACGAAGGCGATGGGTGCGATCGGTGTGGACGACCTGCGGTGGAAGCAACCCGTGTTTCCGGGGGATACGTTGCGGGTGGAGACGACGGCGTTGTCGAAGGAGGACTGGCAGCCGGGTGTGGGGTTGGTGCGGTCGCAGACGCGAACGCTCAACCAGGACGACCGGGAGGTGTGTGCGTTCGTCGGGCTCGTGCTGTACGAGAAGCGCGGTGGCGAGTAGCGAGTACCGTTGGCACGACTCGTGGTTCCGGTGGGTTTTCGTGGTGTGCTCGCGAGCGTGTTCGCATGACCGACGAGGCGACGCGGGCGGTGTTCTTCGATCTGGACGGGACGCTCCTCTCGTTCCCGGATTCGTACGCGGAGAGGGTGCATTCGACGACGGAGCGGCATCTCGGCGTGCGCGACGACGCGCTGGAGGCGACGTACAGCGAGCGGTTCCTGGAACTGCTCGGCGAGCAGGCGAGTGACCCGTATCGGCGGGCGTTCGAGCACGCGCTCGCCGAGCACGGCTACGACGACGGCGACGTCGACCCGACGGCGATGGTGGAGACGCTCCTCGAAGCTGAGATTGCGGCGATCGAACCGCCCGACGGTGTCGTGGACGTGCTCTCGACGCTCCGGCAGCGGGGCTACCGGCTGGGTGTGCTCACGAACGGCGTGTCGGCGTTCCAGCGTGCGAAGCTCGACGCGCACGACCTGACCGCCGAGTTCGACGCGGTCGTCGTCTCCGACGAGGCGGGCGCGCACAAACCCGACGAGCGCGCGTTCGCGCTCGCCGCCGAGCGGCTGCCGGCGTCGTCGTACGTGATGGTGGGGGATTCGTTCGAGGCGGACGTCGAGGGCGCTCGCGCGATGGGGTGGCGAGGCGTGCAGTACGTGCCGGCAGGCGAGCACTCGGACGGCGGGTCGCGTGCGGGCGAGGACGCGATACGCGAGTTCGACGCGCTCCTCGACCGACTGGACTAGTCGAACCCGGAGACGAGCGTGACCACCCACTGTGCGGGGTCGGCGCGGTCCCGTACTTCGACGCGCTCGACCCACTTCACCCACTGGAAGCCTCTGCGGCCGGGGGCGACGAGTCGGAGCGGGTAGCCGTGGCCGTGCGCGATGCGGTCGCCGTCGACGTGCGTCGCGAGGAGTGCTTCTGTGGCTTCCTCGCGGGGGAGACTCCACCGGTAGCCCGTGACCGAGGTGAACCGCACCCAGTCGGCGTCGGGGTCGGCGTCGGCGGCGTCGAGGAGGTCGGCGACGCGGACGCCCTGCCAGTCGTGTTCGCTGTACCAGCCGCTCGTGCAGTCGAGGAGGACGCGCCGTTCGCGCGGGTCGACCGCGTCGTCGACGCTGTCGTCGCCGTCGTCGCCGAGGAGTGCCGCCTCGGAGAGTTCGAGGGGTGCGTCGATGAGGCCCTGGACGTCGAGCGTCCAGTCGGCGCCGTCGAGTGGGTCGGGGTCGTCGGCGACCCAGGAGGTGACGGGGAACGCGTTCCCGTCGTCGGTTCCGCGTTCCGTCGACCCCGTGAATCGCTGGGCGGGACCGAGGAGTTTCGAGACGCGCCACGCGAGTGCGCCGGCGACGAGCGTCACCGACAGCTTGAGTGCGTTCCGGCGGCTGGCGTCCTGTCGCGTTGGCGTCCGGAACCGCGAGTAGAGGTGGACGAGGAAGACCGGGAGGAGTGCGATGCCGACGTACGCGTGGACGACGAGTCCGGTGAACGGCCCGACCTGTTCGAGGAGGCCGAGCGTCCACGCGAGACCGCTCGCGAGTGCGAGGGCGGCGACGACGGTGAGCGCGACCGATACCGTGACCGTGCGATTCCACGTCCCGCGGAGGCGGTGGCGGACGCGTGCGAGTTTCGCGGCGAGTGCGCCGACGAGGACGACGCCGGCGATGCCGTGGAGCCAGAACACCCACGCGTCGCTCGCGGTCCCGGCGAGGATACTCGCGAATCCGGTGAGTGCGGCGACGACGACGCCGGCGAGCAGGATGGCGTCCACGAGCCGCGAGGATAGCCAGGGCACGTTCGCTCGTTGGGACTGGATGGCCAAGAGTACTGTCAACGCACCCCGAGGATTTTGAGTGTCTCGGACGCACTTGGACGTATGCTCGTCGACATCACGGTCGCGGAGATCATGACCAGTCCCGTCGATACCATCCGGGCGGACGCGAGCGTCGTGGATGCGGCGTCGAGGCTCGCGGACGGCCCGGGGTCGCTCGTCGTCTCGACGAACGGCGACGTGACCGGTATCGTCACGCGGTCGGACCTCGTGCGCGCACTCGGCGCGGGTCGGACTGACGCGCCCATCGCGGACGTCATGACGACACCGGTTACGTCGGTCGGCGCGGGAGACGACCTCGCGACCGCCGCTCGCGTCCTGGGCGACGCGGACGTCGGGCAGGTCGTCGTCCTCGACGACGCGGACGAACTCGTCGGCGTACTCTCGGCGACGGACGTCGTCGACTACGTCCCGGCGCTCGCGCACCGCCGCGACGGAGCCGGGTCGTCGGCGGGCGCGGGCGTGGAGGTCGAGGGTGGCGCGGAGCCCGAAGGCCGCGACCGGTACGGCCACGTTCGGCGACCCGGCCGCGTCGACACCGCGTACGAGGAAGACGATTGGCGGTTCGAGTACGACGGCGGCGACGGTATCGCGGTCGGCGACGTCGCACGGTTCTCCAAGCCTATCACGGAGAGCGACGTCGACGAGTTCGCGCACGCGACCGGCGACACGAACCGCCTCCATCTCGATGCGGCGTTCGCGTCCGGGACGCGGTTCGGACGCCAGGTCGTGCACGGCGTGCTCTCGCTCGGGCTCGTGAGCGCCGCGCTCGCGCGGATGCCGGGTGCGATCATCTACCTCTCGCAGGAGTGCTCGTACCTCGCGCCCGTCGACGTCGGCGAGCGCGTCACCGCGCGGTGCGAGGTCGTCGACGACCTGGGCGGCGACCGCTACCGTCTCGACGTCGGCGCGCACGCAGCGGACGGCGAGGAACTACTCGAGGGCGGGTCGACCATCCTCGTGGACGACGTTCCCGAGGTGTAGCACGGAATCGCGTGCGCTCACGGAACGAGCAACACTGCGAGCGCGATAGCGATGAAGACGACCTTGAGTGCAGTGTTGAGTGCGACGACCTTCGACCCGAAGCTCGCGCCCCAGATGCCGTACTGGAAGGGGATGGAGCGTTTGAACGTGGAGATGGCGAAGGAGACGATGCCGCCGACGAGCATCGTCGCGACGGCGGTCCGGGGCGTGAACGGCCCGCCGGGACCGATCAAGGGGGCGATGGCGAACGCGCCGCTGGTGATGTCGACGGCGAACACGCCGATGATGCCGGCGGCGGCGCCGGGGAGGCCGAGCCAGGCGGTGAGTGGGTCGGCGACGCTCGTCACGGACCGCACAGTCTCGGGGTACTGCGTCGTCAGGACGAGTACGAGCGTGTACACGACGAGGAGTCGGGGGACGACGCGGCGGAGCGTCGATCTCGTCGACTCGAGCGCGTCTGCGGTGCGGTCGCGGAGCGACGGCGAATCGGTGTCGCCAGCGGACGACCCCGCGTCGTCGCCGGACGCACCGCCGTCGGTCGCGTGCTCGGGGCCGTCGTCGGATTCGCCGAGGTCGTCGGGCGTCGCGTCCGGGTCGACGTTCGCGGGCGAGACGAACAGTGCGCCGGCGAGCACGCCGACGAGCGTGATCGCCAGCGAGATGGCGGCGCGTGCGCCGACGTACAGCAGGCCGACTTCGAGGCCGAGGATCGGGATGAGGACGGGGACGTAGAACGTGAAGATGTGCTGGACGAACCCGAAGAAGGTGTTGATGGTGACGGCAACGAGCGTCGCGCGGTCGTCGAGCGTCCCGGAATCGCGCAGGGTCGCGAGCATCCCGTAGCCGGCGGTCGGGGAGGCGGCGGTGGTGACGACGGCGACGCCGGCTTCGGCGGGCAGGTTCGCGCGCGCCGTGAGCGGCTGAGCGAGGCCGCGCACGCGGTCGACGACGCCGAACTCGACGGCGAGGTTCGCGAGCGTCACGCCGACCGCGATGAGGACGGTGACGGTGAGGACGCGAGGGAGTACCTGCCAGAGGACGACGGCGACGACTGACGCTTCGCTCACGACTCGAGTTCGGCGCTCCACGCAAAAATCCGTCTCGATACCGCGCTCGCGTCCGACCGACGACCGCCACCGAGGTGGTCGTGGCGTCGTCGCCTATCTCAAGGAAGCGTCGCCGATGGCTCCAGTCGCTCAGTTCGAAGTGCAGTCGTCGACCTTGTTGTAGTCCGCTTCACCTTCGTCTCGCTGGTCGCGGGACTCCGCGATGTCGCCGTCTTCGGCGGCCGCGGCGGCCTGCTCGAAGTGCTTGCTCGCGGCCTGGAGGTGCGTGGTCTGGCAGACGGCGGTATCGATCCGGCCGGCGATGCTCTCGGGTGCGTCTCCGGTGGCCGGTTCGAGCGTGTCCGTCGCCGCCGCGAAGTGCTCGTTCGCCTTCCCGAACTCGGTCTTCGCTTGCGTCCACTCCTTGGATTCGATGTGGTCGCGACCGGTTTCGAGGTCCTGTGCACCGAGGATGGTGGACTCGTAGCCGTCCGTCACGGCGACGAACGCCTTCGCGTACTCGTGCGTGGTCGTCACGGCGTTCTCGACCTTCTCGTACTCGACGCCCTCGACCGCCGCGAGCCGGTCCGGGTCGACGCCACGGAGTGCGTTGGTCGCGGTGCGCGTCCGGTCACGAGCGGTCTCCGCCTTCGCTTGGCCGTCGCGGATGATCGAGAGCGCCGTCTCGTAGTCCTCGTCGTTGACAGCGGTCTTCGCGTCCTCCGCGATCGCTTGCGGGTCGACGTCGCGGATGCTGGAGACCACGAGCGTGACCTCCTCGAGGACCGTCGCGAGGTTACGGAGCGTCTCGATCCGTTCGGTCTGGACGTCCGTCGCCGTCTCCGTGGCGCTATCGAGCTGGCCGCGGGCCTCCTCGATGCCGTCCAGGAGTTTCCCGTCGTCGAGGTCGATCTCCTCGGGCGTGTCGAGTCTCTCCTTGGTCTTGTTCAGGCGGATCGCGACCGCGTTCAGCGTGCTCACGGCTTTCGCGATGTAGAGGGACGCATCGTTGTCCGCTCCCGACTCTTCGCCGTCGCTCGTGCCGTCGCCGCCGGTATCTCCATCGCCACCGTTCCCGTCGTCGCCGTTCCCGTCGCCGCCGTTCCCGTCCCCACCACTGCCGTCGCCGGGGGTCGCGTTCTCCGAACAGCCGGCGATGCCGACGGCGCCGATAGCGGTGAGCGTGCCGAGCAAGTCGCGTCGTTCCATACCCTGCAACTGTCGCCACGGCCCCTTGAACGCGTTGGCAGTTCTGGTAGATTCATCATTCTCCGAACCGTTCAGAACCCTTCATTCCGGCTGGAAACCGCCGGGTTCGTCCGGTAACGTCACGTTACGAGGGTGGCGACGACGACGAGGACGACGACACCGAGGACGTCGCAGGTGTTCGTGACGATGGGGATGACGACGTCGTCCGGGTCGAGGCCGCGCCGGTACGCGACGTACGTCGTGACGATCGTGACGAGGACGGCGAGGACGGCGAGGACGAGTCCGGAGACGGTCGCGACGAGTACGACGCGACCCACGGAGAGCGTCGTCGACGCCGTGGTGACGGCGGCGGTCGCCCACGCACCGGCGCCGACCGCAGGGAAGACGGTGAGTGCGAGCGCGACCGTCGCGAGGCCGTTCCCGACGAGTGCCTCGTCGGTCGCGTCGAAGGACACGGTCCCGAGGTGGACGGCCGTGGAGAGCCGTGCGGCGAGGACGCTCCCGAGGTTCCCGGCGGTCCCGATGGTGACGGGGACGAGAACGAGGAGGGAGGGTGCGTCGATGAGGGTGTCCTCGACGCTCCCGAGGACGAGGCCGCTCCCGACGAGTTCCACGAGCGTGAGGACGAGCAGGAGCGGGAGGGTGGCGCGCGTGATCGCTCGAACGGTCCAGTTCTGCTTCATCTAGATGCCTCCGAGGAAGAACTCGACCGTTCGGACCGCGAACAGGAGGAAGAGCAAGCCGACGAAGTCGCCGGTGGTCGTGACCAGGGGGCCGACGAACGTGTCCGGGTCGACGCCGCGCCGGAACCCGAGGATGACGACGGTGACGACGGTCGCCGTGAGTGCGAGTCCCGAGAGTACGCCGGCGATGGCCGCGATCGCGACGAGCGCCCAGGCGTTCGCCGGGTCGCCCCCGAGCGCGTAGAGGATGACGTACGTCGACGCGGCGGCGAACACGGAGACGAGGACGCCGTTCGCGAGCGCGGCCGTGACCGCACCCCTGAGACGCGCGCTCGAGGGGTCGACGCGGGGTTCGAGCAGGCCCTGGTGGAGGCCGGTCGCCATCCGCGCACCCAGCGACCCGTAGACGTTCCCGCGCGTCGCGATGTACGCGGGCATGAAGACGAGCAACCCGGAGACGGTCTCGAGGTCGCTCCGCATGCCGCCGAGGACCGCCCCGGCGAACAGTCCGCCGACGACGCTCGCGGCGAGCGCCGGGAGCGCTTCCCGGTATGCTCCGACGACGACGGCGCGCATGGACATGTGCGTCCGCACACGCTCGCGGGACTTGATGGTTCGCCCGATGTCGATACTCACGACGCGCGCGCGACCGAGACTGCGACGACCGGTCGATGCGGTCGCGAAGCGATCGGTACCGGACGCAGTCGCGAAGCGACAGGTATTGGAAGCGTGCGTCCGGACTCGGGGTATGACCAGTACCGCCGACGAAGGGAGGGAGCCCGACGAGACGGTCGACGGTGCGTTCCTCGCCGCGGAGGTCGCGTCGCTCGTCACCGCGACGGTCGCGTTCGCGCTCTGGCTCGACGGGTCGACGGTCGTCCTCGTCCCCGGCGGGTCGCTCTCCGCGTTCGCGGCCGCCGTCCTCTTCCTCGGGGTGTCGGCGGTCGCCGCCGCCGCCAAAGCCCGTCATCGCGGGCAGGAGATGCGCTCGCACGGGCACGTTGTCCTGGCTTCGGGGCTGGGAATCGTCGCGATCGCTGGCGGCGTCGTCCTCGTCGACCTCGGCGGTATCGCGGTCACGGGGGCGACCCTCGGCGTCGTCGTCGCGGTCGCGGGCCTGAACCTCGTCGCGCTCGACGTCGTCCGCTGACGCGAGAGAAATCCGCGTTGGCAGTTCTCAGAGCGGTTCGGTGGCGTCGAACGCGGTCGCGTACCCCTCGAACCAGTCGCGGATGCGCCGGATGCGGTCGACGACGTGGCCGGGTTCGCCCGACCGGGAGAGTTCGTGACCCTCGCGCGGGTATTGCACGAGTCGCGTCGGCGTACCGTGCTTGCGCAGGCCGCGGTAGAGGAGTTCCGCGCCGCCGATCGGGACGCGATAGTCGTTCTCGGCGTGCACGACGAGCGTCGGCGCCGTGATGTCGTCGGCGTGCATCGCCGGCGAGTGCTCGGCGAGCAGTTCGAGGTCGTCCCACGGCGTCGTCCCCCAGTCCCACTCGACGAGCTTGTACGCCGCGTCCGTCGACCCGTAGAACGACGCGAGGTCGTAGACGCCGCGCTGGGGGACGCCGGCGTCGAACGCGTCGGTGTGCGCGAGCAACCACGCCGTCATGTACCCGCCGAAGGAGCCGCCGGCGACGAACGTCTCCCCGTCGACGCGCTCCCGGTCCCTGACGGCGTCGACGCCGGCGAGGACGTCCGCGCCCGTGACCGCGCCCCAGTCGCGTTCGATCGCCGCCTGGAACGCTTCGCCGTACCCCGTCGACCCCCTGGGGTTGCACGCGAACACGCAGAAGCCGGCGGCGGCGAGCGTCTGGAACTCGTGCCACATCGTCCCCGACGGCGTCCACGTGACGTGCGGGCCGCCGTGGACTTCGACGACGAGCGGCGCGGACTCGTCGGCCCCGAGCTCCGGGGGCGTGAACAGCCAGCCCTGGACGGTCGCGTCGCCCGCCGTCGACGCCTTCTCGCTCGGGTCTGCACCGAACTCGGTCGCGTCCCCGGCGTCGAAGACGACCGCCTCGGGCTGAACGATTGCCCGATTTGCGAGGTACTCGCGGTTCAGCGACGTGAGTCGCGTCGACTCCGCGCCACGGAGCGTGCACGCGAACACGTCCCCGGGGTGGTCCCACTCGCTCGCGGCGAACGCCAGCACGTCCTCGGCGGCGTGGAACCCGCTACAGTGCATGTCTTCGCCGGCGACGACTGCGTCCTCGCGTGCGTCGGCGACGAGTTCGTCCGCACCCGCTGACTCGACGGGAATCCGCCGGACGACGACGCTCCCGGTCTCCGGCGTCTCCACGTACACCGCGTCCTCGCCGGGCCCGAACTGGACGTCCGAGTCCGCCGCCAGCGTCCGGTCGAGGTCGTCGGTCACTACCGCGACCACCTCCGTCTCGGGGTCGTACACGTGCACGTCCGCCTGGCGGAGCGTTCCGCGTTCGTTCGGCGAGGACGCGTACGCCACCCGGCCGTCGGTCGCGACCGCGAGCCGCGGATCCCAGCCCGTATCGTGCACGAGCGTCGCCACGTCGCCGCTCTCGGCGTCGCGGCGACGGATCGCGAACTCGACGGCGTCGTCCGGGTCCGCGTCGGGGTCGACGGGTTCGCGCGCACCGTAGTAGAGCGCGCCGTCGGCGCCCCACGCCGGCGCGGTGTGGTCGACGTCGCTCGTCGTGACGCACTCGACGTCGTCGTCGTCGAGGTGCGCGACGTACACCTGCGGCCGTCGACCGTCCATGTACGACTCCGCCGCGCGGTACACCGTCCGGTCGACGACGCGCGGATCCGGGTCCTCGGGTTCGTACTCCTCGTCCACTCGCAGGTCCCGGCCCTCGTCGCGGTCCTCGGCGCTCACCGACTGGAGGAACGCGATTCGTTCGCCCTCGGGCCCCCACGCGAGCGCGGACGCACCACCGACGACGCACGTCACGCGACGCGCCTCCCCACCGTCGGCCGGAAGCACCCACAGCTGACTCCCCGGCTCGTCCCCGCGGTCGCTCGCGAACGCCAGCCGGTCGCCGCTCGGCGACCAGCGCGGGCACGCGTCCACGCCCGCCTCGGCCGTGAACCGACGCACCTCGTCCCCACCCAATCGCGCGACGTACACCGTCGCCTCGACGTCCTCGACGTCGGTCGGATCCAGTTCGTCCTCGGTGTCGTCGTCGCCGGACTCGCCGTCGTCGTCGCCGGACTCGCCAGCACCCGGCTCCGCGACGCGTGCCGTCTCCCGCACGAACGCGATTCGCTCGCCGTCCGGCGACACCCGCGGCTCGCTCGGCGTCGCCAACTCCAGATAATCGTCCGCGTCGACCGTGTTCATGCATCCCGCTCCGCCCGCCATCCCCAAGACGGTTCGGGGACGAGCGACCCGTCGTCCGCTCGACGAGCCAGTTACTCCTGGAACTCGACGCGGCCACTCGTCGCGCTCCGCAGTCGGTCCCGGAGCGCGTCGGCCTCGGGCGTGGGGACGCGTGCGTCGACGACGACGCGCTCGTCGTACTCGGCGTCGAACTCGACGCCCGCGCTCTCGACGATTCCTCGCACCGTGCCGGAGTCGTCGTAGTCGACGACCGCGCGAACGCGCTCGTGGGGGCGCTCCTCGACGACGCCCGCGTCGTTCACGGCCTCTTTCACCGCCTTCGAGTACGACCGCGCGAGCCCGCCGACGCCGAGGTTCGTCCCGCCGTAGTAGCGCGTCACGACCACCGCGACGTTCTCCAGGTCGCGCTGGACGAGCACGTTCAACGCGGGCTTGCCAGCGCTCCCCGTGGGTTCGCCGTCGTCGCTCGCGTACTCCCGCAACGGGTCCGCGCGAACGCGGTACGCGGGGACGTTGTGCGTCGCATCCGCGTACTCCTCGCGGACGGCGTCGACGAACGCCTCCGCATCGTCGACCGAATCCACGGGCGTGGCGTGCCCGATGAACTCCGAGCCCTGCACCTCGAACGCCGCCTCGCCCCTGCCCTCGACGGTCCGGTACGTCTCGTCGGCCACGGGTGCGTCCTCGGTCACGACTCGCTCCCCGACGCGTCCCACGTCGACGCTTGCTCGTGCTTCCGCTCGTCGTACAGGAGGACGAGCAGGATGGCGAGACACGTCGCCTCGACGACCTTGCTCGCCGCGAGCAGCCAGTTCGAGAACAGGTGCTCGACGAGCGTCCCGAGCGCCGACCCGTGACTGTGCCCGACCGTCTCCCACGCCGGCGCGAACAGTGCCGGCCCCGTCCGGTGCCCGCCGAGCAGCAACCAGCCGACGAGGTAGCACAGCATCAGGACGACGCCCATCGCGTACACGTAGTCCCGTCGGAGCCCGCGCGCCGCGAGCGCCACACCGACGAGCACCCCCACCGAGGACAGCACGAACAGCGGCTGGAGCGGGTCGATCAAGGGCGTCCCGGCCTGGAGGTACGCGAACCAGCGCTGCCAGCCCACCCAGAGGTGGATCGCGGCCGTGACGAGCGCCAGTTGGAGCGCGCCGAACCGCAGCGCCGCGTCCACGTTCTCGTCCATACGCGCGAGTCAGGCCTCGGGATACCTCAACGCGTCGGTCTCCACCAGGACCGTGCACCGCCCGAACCGCCTGAATCGCCCGAACCGCCTGAATCGCCCGAACCGCCTGAATCGCCCGAACCGCCTGAATCGCTCGAACCGCCTGAATCGCTCGAACCGCCTGAATCGCTCGAACCGCCTGAATCGCTCGAACCGCCTGAATCGCTCGAACCGCCAGCACAGCGCTACTGGAGTTCGAGCTTCCGGACGAACCCGAGCGTCCGCAACTCGTTGATGAGGTCACCAGGGAGGTCGTGGTCGGTGACGATGTGGAGCTTCGGTTCGTCCGTGAATTCGGGGTCCTCGCTGATCGTCTGCCGGATGGAGACGTCGTGCTCAGCGAGCAATCTCGTGACCTGCGCGACGATGCCGACCTCGTCGGCGTCCTGGACCGCGATGGTGAGCACGGTCAGGTCCAGTACCGGTGCGAGGTCCATCAGACTCGGAACTTGGGAGATGTTCTGGAAGATGCGCCGCAGTTCCTCGTCCGCGAGGATGGCGTCGGTCGTCGAGTCGACGACCCTGCGGTCGACGCCGATCTCTCGTGCGATGCCCGTGTTCGGAATCTCGATGCCCCCCGACACCACGCGCCCCTCGTCGTTCACCGAGAACCCCCGTTCGAGGAGGAGCCGGATGACGGCCTGCTGGCTCGGCGACCCCTCGAACTTCTCCATGATCTCGTCGAACATCACGTCAACGAACACACGCGACGGGTATATTCCTGTGGTTCAGTCCCGGATTTGGGGTGTGTCACCGGGCAACGAGGGGACATAGCGCGTCAGATCGGCCGCAACGTTCGGGGTTCGTGCTGGTATGTGCTTCTCGACCGAGTCTGCCAGGAACCTGCTGCTGTACGCTTCTAGTCCAGCAACAGGATTGCGACGTATGCTGCTGACGAACTCCCGAGGAAAACACTGATCGTTCTCCGATTCCAGTCGAATCCGTTCCGGTAACTGACGAGGGCGGTGATAGCGAGCAGACCTGCGATTCCGACCATCGCGAGGAGCGTACCAACCATGGATACTGCTCTCACCATCGCTCTATAGTTCTTTCTAAAGCTCGAATATCCTCGAAAGGAAGTGGGCGGGCTGGTCAACCGTGTCTCGAAAACGACGAGGTAGTGTCGTAGACCCCCGATGTCTCCTACAGTTCGCCTTTGGTGCTGGGCGTGTCGCTCCGGCGGTCGTCGATGCGGGTGGCGTCGTCGAGCGTGCGCGCGAACGACTTGAACAACGCCTCGATCTCGTGGTGGGCGTTCGCTCCGGAGACCTCTGCGTGGAGCGTGACGCCGGCGTTCATCGCGAACGACCGCAGGAAGTGCTCGGCCATGTGGCTCGTCATCTCGCCGACGGCCTCCTGGGAGAACTCGCCGTCGAATTCGAAGAGGGGGCGGCCGGAGACGTCGACGACGACGCCGGCGACGGCCTCGTCGAGCGGGACCTTGCGGTCGGCGAACCGCCGGATGCCGCGTTTGTCGTCGAGGGCGTCGTCGAACGCGGTGCCCAGGGCGATGGCGACGTCCTCGACGGTGTGGTGGTCGTCGATCTCGAGGTCGCCGTCGCACCTGACGGTGACGTCGAACAGGCCGTGCTTGGCGAACGACGCGAGCATGTGATCTAGAAAGCCGATGCCGGTGTCGACTTCGCTGTCGCCGTCGCCGTCGATCGTGACGGTGACGTCGATCTCCGTCTCTGCCGTCTCTCGCGTGACGGCGGCACTCCGGTCGGTCATGCTCCGGCCTTGGAGTGGCGTCCTCAAAGCGCTGGCGGGAGCGAGCGACGGGGTGCCGGCGCTCGTGGCGTCGGTGGGAGTCGCTCGTGGCGTCGGTGGGAGTCGCTCGTGGCGTCGGTGGGAGTCGCTCGTGGCGTCGGTGGGAGTCGCTCGTGGTGTCGGTAGCAGTCGCTCGTGGTGTCGGTAGCAGTCGCTATCAGCGCCGCTAGTCACCGCTTGCGGGGCCGGGTCGGTGCGCGTCGCGCCCGCGCTTTCGACGCCCCGGAAACGCAGACCTACACGCGATAATATCATATCTATCACTTGTTAACGTGCGGTTACCAGATACTCAAATAACAGTTCGATAGTGGTCTATAAAACGTCTAAAAGTCTCTCGACCGCTCGTTAAACTGCGGTGAAACGGCCTACAACGGCTGAAACGTATCGAAATGAAACGAACCCTCGACCCGGTTTATGATGGTAGAGGTAATAGAGAAGATTGCCGACGAGGTGTTCACCATGTCCACGTCAACTCCCTCCGCCCCCGACGCGTCCCACTCCAGCCTCCGCTCGCGCGTTGGACTCGAAACGATAGTCGCCCCACTCCGCGCAACCAGCTTCTATGCGGCCGTCGCGCTCCCCCTCGCGTACGTGCCCATGCTGGTGTCCGGACTCGACACGGTCCCCCAGACCGTCACCTTCCTCGTCCTGCTCGCCCTGAACCTCGTCGCCTTCATCGCCGGGCACAGTCACGAACCCGGCGAGTAACTCCCACACCAGTCCCCAACTCCCACACCAGTCCCCAACTCCCACACCAATCCCCAACTCCCACACCAGTCCCCAACTCCCACACCGGCCCGCCGACGCCCACACCGTTCGTTCATTCCGCTCACTCCCACACCAGTTCGCGACGCTGACCGACGACCTGGTTCCTCGACGACGCCGTCCGTGATACCTTCTCCACGGTAGTCGCCACTTCGGTCGCGCGGTCTCGAACGATTCCGAGAGGAAGAGCGTCAGTCGTCGACGGCGCCAGGGTCGTCCGCGAGCGCGTCGCGGGCGGCTTCGAGCGTGAACCGGCCCTCGTAGAGCGCACTCCCGACGACGGTGGCGGCGGCGCCAGCATCCCGGAGCGCTCGCACGTCCCCGATCGTGGCGACACCGCCGCTCGCGATCACCGGAAGGTCGACGGCGGCCGCGAGCTCGCGCACCGGCTCGGTCGCCACCCCCTCCAGTCGCCCCTCGACGTCGACGTCCGTGAACAGGATGGCGCACGCACCGAGGTCCGCGTACCGCGTCGCCGCCTCGGCAGGCGCGAGCCCCGTCGACTCCGTCCACCCCTCGACGACGACCTCGCCGTCCTTCGCGTCCAGACTCACCACGACCGAATCCGGGTGCGTCTCGCTGATGTCAGCGACGATCTCGGGCGTCTGCACGGCTGCGGTCCCGAGGATGACGCGGTCGACACCGCGGTCCAGGAGATCGCGAGCGCCGTCGGCGGTCCGGATGCCGCCGCCGAGTTGTACGGGGACGTCGACGGCGTCGACGACGCGCTCGACGGCGTCCGCGTTCGCGCGCTCGCCCTCGAACGCACCGTCGAGGTCGACCAGATGGAGGGTCTCCGCGCCCGCCGCCACCCAGCGCTCGGCGGCGTCGACGGGGTCGCCGTACGTCGTCTCGGTGCCGCGCTCGCCCTGGACGAGCTGGACGACCTCGCCGTCCTGGACGTCCACGGCCGGCACCACTTCGAACTCGGGGAACGGTCGCATACGACTCACGGGGGCGTCGGCGCGCAAGAATCCACCGGAATCGCGACCAGTGGGTTGGAACGGAAGCGAACGGGTCGTCCGTCCCGTTCCGGTCGACGTCGACCGAGACGAGTCGCTACTGGCGGCGAGGACGCCACGACCGCGCTCGAAGGGGATTCCTGACACCAGCCGAAACTCCCCGAGAACGGCCGTATTCTTGATAATCTTTCGTGATTTCGCGAACAGCAAGGTCTTAGGGGCGGGAAGCCGAACCTTCGGCTGATGCCCACGGTAGAATACCTCAACTACGAAGTACTCGACGACCACGGCTTGGACATGGACGACGACGACCTCTTCGAGAGCGCCGCAGACGCGGACCTCGACGCCGAGGACTACGGCTCCCTCGAAGTGAACCAGGGCGAATACATCCTCGAAGCGGCCGAGGCCCAGGGCTACGACTGGCCGTTCTCGTGCCGCGCCGGTGCCTGCGCGAACTGCGCAGCCATCGTCACGGAGGGCGAGATCGACATGGACATGCAACAGATCCTCAGCGACGAGGAGGTCGAAGAGAAGATGGTCCGCCTCACCTGTATCGGGTCGCCAGCCACAGACGAGGTCCAGATCGTCTACAACGCCAAGCACCTCGACTACCTCCAGAACCGCGTCATCTGAGGACGATTGGCGTCTCTCGGAGGCGTGGTTTCGCGGTCGACTTTCGATCCTTTCTTTCGCGACCCAGGGAGAGTCCGATTTGAACCCCCGCTTTCGGGCCACGATTCCGCGATCGGTCGACGGTGGGCGAGTCTCCGGTGGGGAGACGCCCTCGCGATACGTCTCACTCCCGTGGCTGACAGCGACGGCCGGCGAGCGTTCCGGGACTGGCGAGAGCGAACGTCACTCCCGCCGGGACCCGGTCGCCAGCAGAATTCCCCCCGCGATTCCGGCGAGTGCCAGAACCGTTCCACCGGCCGATCCGAGTGGAGTCGACCTCTCGGGTGTGGTCGTGTCTTCGAAGACGCTTCGATTGAACGTCACCCTGGGCTCGGGTTCGGTCCCGTCGATCCGCCAGCCGTACGCATCGGTTCGACCGGTCGTGCCGACCTCGACGGGCTCGGTCGTCGCGTTCACCGGCGTCCAGTCGTCGGGAACGCGGACGTCGAGGGTGGTCCCGTTCGGGAGGTGGTCGGCCAGTGTCGGCCCGAGCACGAGTTCCCGTTCTCCGTCCTCGAAGGCCCCGGTCCAGCGGAACCGCATCTCGACGAGTACGTCGCCGAACTCCGAGATCGAAGCGCTGGGATCGGTGACGCCGGTCTGGAAGCGGATCCGCTCGCCCAGTCGTTCGTCGCGGGCCTCGAACGCCCGCCTCACGTGGTCATCTCCGTCGAACCAGCCGAGATCCAGGGTGTCGTTCTCCGCGCGGTTCGCTTCTGCGCTCGACCGGGCCGGGTACCGGGCCTCGACGACCACGAAGTCGCTTCGTGGGTAGACCATCACCGTTAGCTGGACGTTCTCCGGAGGGGCGTCGACGATGGTCTCTGCGGTCGACGGCGGACCCGCGCCTGCCCCGGTCGTCGTTCCGGCCGTCGTGCTCCCGACGACTCCCGTAGCGAGTACGGCCACGACGACGACTGCGACGAGCCCACGGCTGACGATCCGTCCGATAGTTTCCAGCTGCTCCGACTCCCGCCTCGACCACGCTCGATCTCTCATGTTCTCTTTCGAAGGTATCCGCGACGCGATTCGCTTCCCGACGCGAGTTCGTCGCTCGAACGACGAGCGGTCGGGAGATCCGACGGTCCCGACCGCTCGTGTCGGTTCACGTCCTGTTACGTTCCTTTCTTTCCGTTACCTTTCTTCTTTCCATTAGCTTTCTTCTTTCCATTAACTTTCTTACCCTTTCCGCCGTCGGCGCCGTTTCCGGGACTCTCGACCTCGAACTCGGTGTTCGCCTGCACGGTCGTGTTCCCTGGGTCTGCTCACTGCAGTGGTGTACGGCGACGTCCTCCACGCCCTGTTGACCCTGCTGGGCGTGGCCTGAGCGAACTTCGTCTCCTCGTCCGTTTTCTCTCGCGTCCGTCGGCCGCCGACTGCGCTCCCGAGGAAAAGACGTATAGACGCGTCGGACTTCTCCCCGGACATGATCGACGTCGACTTCGGCGAGGACGGCCTCGTGCCGGCGGTCGCCCAGGACGCGGATTCGGGCGAAGTGTTGATGCTCGCGTACGCGGACCGGGAGGCGGTCGAGGCGACCCGGGAGACGGGCGTGGCGCACTATCATTCGCGGTCGCGGGACGAACTCTGGAAGAAGGGCGGGTCGAGCGGGCACACGCAGGCTGTCGAGGAAGTCCGCGTGGATTGCGACGCCGACGCCCTGTTGTACGTCGTCGAGCAGACCGGTGGGGCGTGCCACACGGGGTACGAGTCGTGTTTCCATCGGACGCTCGACGGCGACGTCGTCGGCGAGCGCGTGTTCGACCCGGACGTGGTGTACGATGACTGAGGAGCGGGTGCTGGCGTCGTCGGACGCGGTCGACCCCCGGGATAGCGGTGCGGCGGCGTCGCTTCGGTCGGCCGCCTCGGAGGTGCGGTCGGCAGAGGCGGCGGTCGCGGATTACGGTGGACGCGAGCAACTGGAGCGGGTGGCGGAGGCGCTCCGGTCCGTCGACCAGTTGTTCTCACAGTACGAGGAGCGCGCGACGGGCACGGGCGACTTCGAGGCGTACGTGCGCTTCCAGGAGGAGGTCGCGACGCTCGTCGAGGGACTCGACGACGACGTCCCCAAGCGCGAGGCGTTCGAGGACGCGCTCGAGGCAGTGGAGAAGCGTCGGTTGAGCGAGTCCGACTTCCGGGCGGCGCGGCGCGCGCTCGAGCCGGCGCGAGACCTCTCGGAGGTACGTGAGCGCCTGCGGGAGGCCCGCGAGACGTTCGAGGACGCGTGGCGGCGGGCGACCGGCCGGCTGTCCGACGTCGAGGAAGCGATCGCGGCGCGCGAGCGCCTGCTCGAACTCGGGAACGCGGACCTCGACGCGCCCGTCGAGGAACTCCGCGAGCCGATCGAGGCGTACGACGACGCGGTGACGACGGCGTTCGCGACGTTCCGCCGGGAGGCGAGTGCGCGCGAGGTCCTCGAGGTGCTGTCGGCGGCGTCGTCGTACCCGCTCGTCGACGTGCGAGCGCCGCCCGACGACCTACAGGCGTACGTGTGCGAGCACGACGCCGGCGACGAGACGATCCCGGATCTGCTCGCGTACGCGGAGTACTCGCACTCGAAACTCGATCACTACGTCGACGACCCGAACGCGCTCCAGGCGGCGGTCGGGACGCGACGGACGTACCTCGATAGACTGGACGGCTCCGGGTTCGCGATCGGGTGGCCGCCGCCGGAAGCGGGGACGCTCAAGTTCCGCACGCGCGAACTCCTGTCGGTCGTCACGCGGTTCGCTGGCGAGGAGACGTCGGTGTTGCTCCAGTCCGTGCGCGAACTGGCGTGGCGCGACGACTACGACCGACTGCGGACCGCGGCGGTCGCACTCGACGAACTCGGCCCGACGGAACGCGAGAAACTGGCGTCGGGTGCGGTCGCCGAGGAACTCGAGGGGCTTCGTTCGGAACGCGAGGCCATCGAGGATGCGCTCGACGACACCGACGAACTCCCCTGACTTCTCGACGAACTCCCCTGACTGCTCGCCGACCTCCCCTGACTGCTCGCCGACCTCCCCTGACTGCTCGCCGACCTCCCCTGACTGCTCGCCGACCTCCCTGCTTCTCCTGCACTCGCTCAGGCGTCGTCGCGAGCGCTCTCGAGTGCGTCGACGACGGAATCGGTGAGTTCTACGGCGCGGTCCTCGGAGCGTGCTTCGGCGTACACGCGCACGAGCGGTTCCGTGCCCGACGGGCGAGCGAGCACCCACGCGTCGCCGTAGTCCAGCCGGTAGCCGTCGATGGTCGTCAGGTCGGCCGTTTCGTCGTCGGCGAGTGCTTCGGCGGCGTCGAGCATCGCCGTCCGTTCGTCGTCGCCGTCGTAGGAGAGGTTCCGGCGGACGTTGTGGTAGTCGTCGTACGGTGCGACGATCTCGCTCACGGGCCGGTCGGCGACGAGTTCCAGGAAGCGTGCGCCGATGTACGCACCGTCGCGCGACAGCCGGTAGTCCGGGAAGAAGATGCCGCCGTTGCCTTCGCCAGCGACCGGGACGTGCTCGCCGTCGGCCTGGAGTTCCTCGATGCGCGTGATGATGTTCGTCGACCCGATCGGCGTGAGTTCGAGGGTCGCGCCGACGTCGTCGACGACGTCGACGAGTCGCTGACTGACGTTCACCGCGGAGACGGTGGTGTCTCCGTCGTCGAGTTCCGCGGCGGCGAGCGCGGCGAGCGTGGCGTCGCCCTCGACGTACTCGCCGTTCTCGTCGTAGAAGATGGCGCGGTCCGCGTCGCCGTCGTGCGCGATGCCGACGTCGGCGTCGCTCGCCCGAACGAGTCGACCGAGGTCGCCGAGGTTCTCCGGGACGGGCTCGGGGTTTCGACCGGGGAAGTGCCCGTCGGGCTGGGCGTTCACGGTGACGACCTTGCAACCGAGTTCCCGGAAGAACTCCGGGCTGGTGAGTGCACCCGCGCCGTGTCCGGGGTCGAGTGCGACGGTGAGGTCGGCGTCGGCGATGGCGTCACGGTCGATCGCTTCCAGGACCTCGTCGACGTACCGGTCCCGGGCGTCCTCGACGCGCGTCACCGTCCCGACCTCGTCCCAGGCGGCGTTCGCGAACGTCTCCGCGACGAGGACGTCCTCGACGCGTTCGAGGTCCTCGACGGCGAGTTCCACGCCGTCGTCCCCGACGAGCTTCACGCCGTTGTACTCCGGCGGATTGTGGCTCGCCGTGATCAACACGACGGGGACGCCCTCGCGTTCGGCGTACGCTTGCGCGCCCGGTGTCGCGACGACGCCGAGTCGGTCGACGTCGACGCCGACGCTTGCGAGTCCGGACGCGGCCGCATCCGCGAGCATGGTGCCTGTCGTTCGTGTGTCTCGCGCGATCGCGACGCTGTCCGCGTCCCAGGCCGTCCCGGCGGCCTTCGCGACCCGTAGCACGAACCCGGGCGTCAGCTCCTCGTTGGCGACGCCCCGAGTCCCACTGGAACCGAATACCTTCATTCATGTACAGGGTTTTTCGGCGACGACTAATGGATTCCGTTCGCGCCCTCGTGCGACACTATCTCACACGCCGACGGCGCCGTCGCACGGCACGGTCTCGCACGCCGACCGCACTGTTCCGTCGACCGTCGTGGTCGCGGCGTACGCGGGTGCCTGCCAGCGCCGGGTTTCATACGGCGACGTGTCCAAGGTCGGGACGATGAGCGCGGACAACGACATCGGGTTGGACGAGAAGCGCGTGTACGAGGGCGACGAGCGCGAGACGACGGTGTACGTGGCGTCGGAGACCGGCGTGGTGGCGGTGTCGGTGGTCGCGGACCGCGTCGGCGAGTTCTCGCTCGTCGAACGCTGTACCGCGCGAGATATCGCTGCGGGGGTGGCGGGCGTCGCGGTGGCGACGGACGAAGCGGTCCTGATCGACGACGGCGACGGGTTCGCGCCGACAGGGTTCGGCGCGGCGTCGGCGGTGTCAGTTCATGGCGAGGACGTGCTCGCGGCGGGCCCGGACGGCTCGGTCGCTCGTCTCGCGGACGACGTCTGGCGCGACCTGGGGACGGTCGATGACGTGTCGGGGATGGACGGCGATCTGCTCGCGACCGACCAGGGCGTGTATCGCGCGCTCTCGGACGGCCTCCGGCATTCCGGGCTCGCTCGCGCGGTCGACGTCGCGGCGTCGGGCGTGCCGCTCGCGGCGACCGAGGAGGCACTCTACCAGCTCGGGAACGGCTGGCTCGACGTCGCCGAGGGGGCGTTCCGGTTCGTCGCCTCGGACCCGGGTGCTGACGCCGGCGTGCTCGGGCGAGCGCACGCGGGCACTGACGACGAACTGTACGCGCACCACGACGGCGAGTGGACGGTGGAGACGACGCTGGAACGCCCGATCGTGGACGTGGCGTACGGCGACGCGGTGTATGCGGTGTCGACGGACGGTCGGTTCGCGGCGGAGACGCCCGACGACTGGCGCCACCAGGAACTGGGCGTGCGCGACGTCGCGGGAGCGGTCGCCAGGATAGAGTAGCGTGCGATGGTCCGCGGTCGCGGTCGCACGGACGTAGTGAGCGCCCTACGGAGTATGGAAGATGGTGTCGTGGCGGATGGTCGTGCGCAACGAAAACGGATTTACGCGCCCGTGGCGACCCCACGAACATGATACTCGGTGGGTCGACGACCCAGTCGCTCGCGGCGGCGCTCGCGAGCGAGCTCGACGAGGAACTGGCGCTCGTCGAGTTCGACAGGTTCCCGGACGGCGAACTGAAGGTGAACGTCGGCGACGTGGCGGGCGAGCGAGCGGTCGTCGTCGTTTCGACCACGAGCAGCGACGCGCACGTCGAGTGCCTCCAGCTCCAGGACGCGGCGCGGGAGGCCGGCGCGAGCGAGGTAGTCACCGTCCTTCCCTACATGGGGTACGCGCGACAGGACGAGGCGTTCAACGAGGGCGACCCGGTGTCCGCACGAGCGATGGCGCGCGCGCTCTCGGTGAACGCGGATCGCGTCCTCACCGTGAACCCCCACGAGGCGTCGGTGTGCGAGTTCTTCGAGCCGACGGCGACCGCGATCGACGCCGCGGCCGTGCTCGCGGACCCGCTCCCCGAGGACTTGCACGACCCCGTCTTCGTATCGCCGGACGAGGGCGCGGTCGATATCGCGACGACTGTCAGGGACGCGTACGGTTCCGGCGACGTCGACTACTTCGTGAAGCATCGCGTCTCCGGCGACGAGGTGGAGATCACGCCCAGCGATACCACGGTCGCGGGCCGTGACGTCGTCGTCGTCGACGACATCGTCGCGACCGGGTCGACGATGAGCGAATCCATCGCGGTTCTCGCGGAACGGGACGCTCGGAGCGTCAGCGTCGCGTGCGTCCACCCGATGTTCGCGAGCAACGCCGTCACGAAACTGGCGCGCGCCGGCGTGGAACGCGTCGTCGCTACGGACACGCTCGAACGCACGCAGAGCGTCGTCAGCGTCGCACCCGCGATCGCCGACCACCTGTAGCGCTCGCCGCGAGCGCGATGCCGGGTTTCGTCGGTTCGACCGCTGGCTGGGTCGATGCGGGTTCCCGACAGTTCACCCCGTTCGGGGTTCGGGTGCACCCATCGAGGCACCGATTCTGCCCCAACATTTTAATCGACTGTCACCCTACGTAGAAGATAATCCGACGCTATAGCACGTATCATGCACGGAATACTTCACAAATCCCTCAAGAACTACGTCGGTGAGAACATGGACGAGGACGTCTGGGACGACGTCCTCGACCGCGCTGACATCGACCCGAAACTCTACCTGCCGGTGTCGCACTACCCGGACGAGGAACTCGTCGACGCGATAGCCGTCCTCGCGGAGATGAGCGGGCACGAGGTGGCGTCGGTGCAACGCGACTTCGGTACGTTCGTCGCCCCGGACCTCCTGTCGACGTTCAAAGCGCACGTCCGCGACGACTGGTCGACGTTCGATCTGCTCGCGGCCCTGCCATCCATCTACGAGCAACTCGAAGCCCAGAACCCGGAGACGAACCCGCCCGACGTCGACGTGAGTCGACTCGGTCCCGACGCCGTCGTCGTCGAGTACCGCTCCGAGCGCGACCTCTGCTCGCTGGGCGAAGGCATCGTCGTCGGCGCCAGCGAAGCACTCGACGACCCCTGCGAGGTCACGCAGGAGATGTGCGTTCGCGACGGCGAAGACCACTGCGAGTTCCACGTCGAACGAAGCGACTAGTCCCTACTGCCTGGGGAGCGAAGCGACTAGTCCCTACTGCCTGCGGAGCGAAGCGACTGATTTCCGGGTTCCTGGCGGACGAGTTAGCGGTTAATGGTGTCGCGTTCGTGTGCCGACGAGGACGAGTGCGAGTGCGAGTACTACGGCCGGTACTCCGAAGCCAGGGATCGGCGTCGCGACCCCCTCTTCTTCGCTCGCTGACGCCGAGGCCGCGGTCGTCTCCTCGCCCGTGATGGTGATGGTGCGCGTCGTTTCGCCGACGCCGATGGTGTGCTCGCCGGCCGATCCGAAGGACACCGAGTACGTCCGTTCGATGCTGCTCTCCGCCGGCACAGTCACCGTTCGGGTCGCGACCGACTCCCCGTCGAGGGAGAACGGAACGGTGAGGTCGCCGGGGACGCGCGCCTCGTTCCGGTACGTGACGGTGAACGTCACGTTCTCCCCGACCGCGGCACTCGACGGTGCGTCGACGCTCTCCACGACGGGAGCGGCGGGTTCGACCACGGACAGCTCGATCGTTCGGTCGGCGACCGAGACGGTGTACGTGCCGGTGCTGTCGAACGTCCGCTCGAACGATTCCGTCGTCGACGCGTTCGCCGACAGTTCTCCACCACGGCGAGAGACGACCGAATCGTCGACCGTCAGTTCCGTTTCGTACGTTCCCTGTTCACCGCCGACGTTCGACACCGAGACGTCGACCGTGAGCGTCTCGCCGGCGACGAGCGTCACCGAGTCCGCGTCGAGCGTCCGGTCGCCGAGTACGCCCGACGCCGTCACTGCACCGTCCCGGAGGCGGTACTCGAAGATCGCGGGGAGCGACCCGAAGTACTCGCCGTGCGTCGGCTCTCCCCACGTGTCCGCGGTCGAACTCGTCCGCGTCAGGTCCGCGGCGTACGCGCGAGCGTCGGTGCCGGCGGCGTCCTCGACGGCGGCGAGGACGTCCGCGTTCGAGACTACGTCCTCGTGCGCGTTCAGGTCCCGGAAGACGTTCTGGAGGGTCGCGCGCCGGTCGGTCGCTTCCCGCATGCGGAGGTCGATGGCGCCCGCGGCGAGCGCGCCCTTCAGGTAGTTCGTACCGCCACTCCATGACGCGGGTGCGGCGAGCACGTCGTCGTCGTACCGGTCGCGCTGGCCGCGCGCGAGGTTCTCGCGGAACTCGTCGTACGTGACGTGTCCCTGCTCGAACGTGAGCAGGGCGGCGTAGTACTCGGCGGTCGCTTCGATCGTCCACCGGGCGCTGTCCGTCGTCTCGAACGTCTGGCGCGTGTGCACGTACTCGTGGAGCCAGACGTTGTCCGGCGTGGACAGTTCCGCGTCGGCGCGAACCCACGCGTCGTCCGTGCCGTACTGGAGGCCGGCGACGCCCCACTCGACGGTCTCGGGTGCGGCGATGAGGAAGACCTCGTCGCTCCGCGCACCCACCCGGAGTCGCTCGCTCGCGTCCGTGACGGAGTCGAGGATGGCCGTCGGCGTCTCGTTCAACTCGGCTCGCTCCGGGACGACGAGCGTCACGCTCTCCTCTCGCCCGGCCGCCTCGTACCGCTCGACGTCACCGAGGTACGCCATCTCGCCACCGGTCGCACCGGGCCCGTCGACGGTCGACTCCTTCTCGAGTCTGACGTCGCCACTCCCCGACCACCGCCAGTACGTGCCGACGCGCGGCAACCGCACGAGCGCCCACGGCCCCGCGTCGGCGAACACCAGTCCTTCGTCGGCCGACGCCACGCCGCGAGTCCCGACCGACGTCGCTCCGACGCTCCCCTCGACGACAGACGTCACTCCGGAGTTCCCGGACTGGACCGACGCCGCGCCCGGTTCGAGTTCGGCGCGGCGACCGTCGGCGGTCTGGTTCGCGTCGACGCGCAACTGGAGCGTCGGCTGGTTCGTCGACTCGGTCCACGCGTACGTGTCGGCACTCTGCTGGTCGAAGCCGGTCGAACTCGTCACGGTTGCTTCGCTCCCGAGGGTCACCTCCAGCTGGGTGACGTCCTCGGGGACGTCGTACCTGACGACGGCTTCGTACGTTCCTGGTTCCTCTGGCGTCAGATGCAGTTCGATCGACCGGACGATGCTCGCGTCGGCCGCGACGGACGCGCTCGACCCGACTCGCGTCGCATCGTCGGACCCGACCGGGTCGCGAGCGGCGTTCGACGTCGTCGACTGTTCGACGCCGGCGGTGGACTGGGCGACGCCAGCGGCCCCGGTCCGGTCGACGATGGCGTCGCTATCGGGTGTGGTACCAGCGTCGGTCGCGGCGGGAGCGAGCGGCACGCCTGCGGTTGCGAGCGCGGGAAGCGAGACGAGCATCACGACGACGAGCGAGACCCGGCGGAGCACACTCGCCGTTAGAGTGGTTCCGAAAAGACTCTTACCCCCAAAACGGTAGACGGTCGACCGCTCGCGTCGACCGGTTCGATCAACGTCAGGCTTCGGCTTCGGCGACCGGTTCGATCAACGTCAGGCTTCGGCTTCGGCGACCGGTTCGACCGAGATCGTGACTGCGACGCCCTCGACGTCCCACTCCTTCGTGTGGCCGTCGACGTCGTCGGCGAACGTCGCACGCGTCTCCTCGGCGACGAGGTCGCGGTGTTCGGCGACGAGGTCGGCGATGCGGTCGTCGGCGACGTCCACGCTGATGCGGACCTGTTCGTCGACGTCGAGTTCGAGGTCCTTGCGCATCTCCTGGACGCGCCGGATGACTTCTCTGGCATAACCCTCGCTCTCGATGCCCTCGGTGAGCGTGGTGTCGACGTACACGACGCCCTTCGCGTCGCCGTTGACGTCGACGCTGGAGCCGGCGACGGCCTCGGGCGTCTCCTTCTCGAACTCGACCATCGACGCTTCGAGGTCGGGTTCGTCGACGGCATCCCGGAGGGCGTCCAGGTCGGGTTCGTCGATGTGCGCGTCGTTCAGGGCGGCCATGACTTCGCCGGCGCGGTCGCCGTACGCCGGCCCGAGTTCGCTCATGTCCGCACGCGCGGAGTACGCGAGCTCGCCCCACTGCTCGCTGGGATCGACGAGTTCGACCGTGCGAGCGTTCAAGCGCTCCGCGAGCAGCGACCGATGTCGGTCGACCGCGTCGTACGTCCGCTCGTCGTTCGGCGCGACGACGACGCGCGTCACGGGCCAGCGGAGCTTCCGGTCGGCCTGCTGGCGCGCGTTCGCACCCGCTTCCTCCATCGCACGCAGCACCTCCACGTCGGCTTCCAGTTCCTCGTCCACCCACATCTCGTCGACCGTCGGCCAGTCCCGCATGTGGACGGTGTCGAAGCCCGACTCGCCAGTGAGCGTGCCGTACATCTCGTCGGCGATGAACGGCGCGTACGGCGCGAGCAAGGCGACGACGTCGTGTAGCACCTCGTAGATGGTCGCGTACGCCGCGAGCTTCGACTCGGAGTCCTCCTCCGCCCACACGCGGTCGCGGATCGCCTGCACGTAGAACCGCGACACGTCGTCGACGACGAACGACAGCAACGCGTCCAGTGCCTTGTCCGGCCGCCGTTCCTCCCAGTGCTCGGTCATCTCCGCGATAACCGACTGCAGGCGCGCGAGCACCCACTCGTCGACGAGGGGCGTATCGAGCTTGATGAGGTCCTCCTCACCCGGCTCGAAGCCGTCCATCTCCATGTACGGAAGCGGGAACCGGAACACGTTCCAGAGGATGTTCAGGTCCCGTTGCATGTTGTCCATGCCGTCCCACGAGAACTTCATGTCGCTCCCCTGCGGGTTCTGGGAGAGGAGGAACGTTCGCATCGGGTCGACGCCGTAGTCCTCGATGACCTCCTGGGGATCGACGAGGATGCCCTTGGACTTCGACATCGTCCGACCGTCGGGCATGAGCGCCCACCCGTGCATGAGCACCTCCTCGTAGGGGATCTCGCCGAAGGCGGCGGTCCCCATGCCGAGCTGGCTCCAGAACCAGCCGCGGGTCTGGTCGTGGGCCTCCATGATGAGGTCCGCCGGCCAGAGTTCCCCGAACTTCGAGTCGTCCTCGGGATAATCCAGGGTGCCCCACGAGGCGACCGAGGAGTCCAGCCAGACGTCGAACACGTCCGGGACGCGTCGAGCTTCTCCGCCACAGCCCGCGCAGTCCATCGTCAGGTCGTCGACCGTGGGCTTGTGGAGGTCCACGCTCTCCGGATCGAGGTCCTGGTGGACGCGGTCGGCGAGCGTCTCGCGCGTGTCCACGACGTTCAGGTGGTCGCACTCGTCGTCGGAACACGTCCAGATGGGGATGGGGATGCCCCAGTACCGTTGTCGGGAGACGTTCCAGTCGGGCGACCCCTCGACGAAGTCCTTGAACCGGTTGTCCCGGGCGTCGCTGGGGTGCCACTCGGAATCCTCGATGTTCGCGAGCAACTCCTCCTTGATGTCGCTCACCGTGATGAACCACTGGTCGGTGACGAGCCGAACGATGTCGGTGTCGCAGCGCCAGCACTTCCCCTCGCCCTCGACGAGGTAGTTCTCGTCGTGCGCGAGCAGGAGCCCCTTCGAATCGAGGTCCGCGATGACGTTCTCGTTCGCGTCCCGCACGAACTGGCCGGCGTACGCGCCGCCGGCGTCGCCGTACCGGCCGTCGCTCTCGACGGGACAGAACGTTTCCAGTCCGAGTTCCTGGCCTCGCTCGAAGTCCTCCTCACCGTGCCCGGGCGCTGAATGCACCATCCCGGACTTGTCCTCGGCGTCCGCGTACTCCGCGGTGTACACCTGCCCGGCCCCCTCGCCTTGCGGGTGCTCTGGGACCTCATCGGCGAGCGGATGCTGGTACTCTTTGCCGACGAGGTCGTCGCTGTCCAGTTCCTCGAGGACCTCGTAGTCGTCGTACCGTCCGGCCTTCAGGACCGTCTCGACCTGGCCGGCGGCGACGTACAGGACGTCGCTCTCGCCGTCTCGCTCGGCGCGCACCTTCGCGTACTCCGCGTCGTCCTCCACCGCGACGAACGTGTTCGCGGGGATCGTCCACGGCGTCGTCGTCCAGATGACGAGGTGCCCCTCCTCGCCGACGAGCGGGAACTTCACGTAGATCGCGGGTTTGTGGACGTCGTGGCGCTCGACCTCGTTGTTCGCGATCGCGGTCTCGCAACGCGGACACTGGTTGATCGAGCGCTGTCCTTGCTCGACGAGCCCGCGCTGGTGGGCTTTCTCGAACCCGAACCACGCGGCCTCCATGTACTCCGGGTTGACCGTCTTGTAGGGATTCTCCCAGTCCATCCACACGCCGAAGCTCTGGAAGTCCTCCTGGAGGCCCTGGAGCTGGTCGTTCGCGAACTCCTTGCACTCCTCGATGAACTTCTCCACGCCGAATGCCTCGATGTCCTTCTTGTTCTCGAACCCCAGGTTCTCCTCGACCCGGGTCTCGATGGGGAGTCCGTGCATGTCGTAGCCCGGACGGTCGGTGACGTCGAACCCCTGCATCGTGTAGTAGCGGATGAACGCGTCCTTCAGGGTCTTGTTCCACGTCGTCCCCATGTGTGCCGCTCCGGACGTGTACGGTGGGCCGTCGACGAAGAAGAACGTCTCCTCGCCCGCTCGATGCCGTCGTGTCTGCTCGTAGGCGTCGACTGCGTCCCAGTGATCGAACACGCGGTCCTCGACCGCGTCGGGGTCGTACTGGTCCGCGACCTCCTCGAACCGTTCCATAATCGCCCCTGACTACCTCCGCCATTAAAGGGGGTTCGGTCCTGCAGACGGCGACAGCGAGTTCACCGACGACGGCGGACTCGCCGGCGACCGGCGTCAGGTCGCGACGAGTTCGCCGAGGAACCCGCCGACGTACGACCCGACGAGTGCCGGGCCGACGAAGTACAGGGTCGCGACGGCGGCGATGGCGAGCGTGATGATCGACCCGGCGACGGCGATACCGATTGCGACGACGGCGATGACGAGCATGATGCCGGCCGTGAGGAATTCGCCGGCGAGCAAGGAGAACAGGACCGGCCAGAACAGCATCAGGACCACGAGCGCGCCGAGGACGCCGATGGTCGGGAACGAGATGCCGAGGCCGAGGTCCATCTTGAAGTCGTCGACGGGCTCGCTGGCGATCGACGGATACACGAGTCCCGTGAGCGTGGAGAGCGCGAGTGTCAACCCGGAGATGTAGACGATGTTCCCCGGGCCGTCGCCGCTGGTGGTATCGACGAAGACGATGTCGCCCGGCGTGAACTTCAGGAGCGGTTCCGGCCCGACGAACAGCAATCCGACTGCGACGAGTGCGAGGGGTGCTCCCACCTTCAGCCCGAAGTCCATCGCGGGCGAACTCTCGTCTTCGTCCTCCTCGACGTTGGCGTCGATGGCGTCGCCGAGGTCGCCGTCGTCTTCGCCCGACTCCAGCATCTCCTTCATTTCGGCGACGGCGTCGTCGTCCTCCGTTCCGCCGTCGGCTAGCGCGCGCCCTCGTTCGTCCTTCGTTCCGCCGTCGGCTAGCGCGCGTCCCCGTTCGTCCTCCGTTCCGCCGTCGTCTATCCCCGGCACCATTACACAGGCAAAGAAACCACTACATAATAAACATATCTGTCGAACGACGTCAACTCGTGGTCACTGGTCGTCGACCCGGAACTCCCGGCGTTCACCGCCCGAGAACACGAGCATCGTCCGCGCCTCCGCCGCCTCCTCGTCAGCGACCGCCGCACCGTCGGTGGCCGATTCGGTGTCACCGGTCGAGTCCCTGTCGTCGGTGGTTTGCCCGTCACCGGTCGAGTCGCCGTCGTCGGTGAACTCGCTGTCGCCGTCTGGCTCGTCGTCGCACTCGGTCGTCGTCTCGTGGTCGCGGAACACGCTTCGCGACCCGTCGCACTCCTCCCCGGCCGACGACGCCCCCGCGTCGTCGGCGAATATTGTGGACCCTGACCCCATGCGTGTCCGTTCCAACGGGGGACTTAGGAGCGTTCTGGCTGTATACCCATGGTCGGCGCGGTGACGACCCCTGCACTCCCCTCGTCGGAGTCGGCGACTCCCAGACGTCGGTCGCCACGTAATCTTCATACGGATTCCGCGAGTGGTGTCGCGTATGAGCGAGGATTGCATCTTCTGTCAGATCGTCGCCGGAGACATCCCGAGTCGGACCGTGTACGAGGACGACGACGTCGTCGCGTTCCTCGACGCGAATCCGATGGCGCCCGGGCACACGCTCGTCGTCCCGAAGGAGCACCACGAGACGCTCGCGGACCTGCCGGCGGACGCCGGCGACGCCGTGTTCGGCGCGCTCCACCGGTTGACGCCGGTCGTGGAGGACGCCGTCGATGCGGATGCGTCGACGGTCGCGTTCAACAACGGCGAGGCGGCGGGGCAGGAGGTCCCGCACGTCCACGGGCACGTCATCCCGCGGTTCGAGGGGGACGGCGGCGGCCCGATTCACGCGGTCGCGGGGAGTCGCCCCGACCTCGACGACGACGAACTCGACGACATCGCGGCGCGAATCCAGCAAGCCGCCGAGTGAGCGCGACGACGACCACGACTGCGAAGGCGACGCGTAGTCGACTGCGACCGCGACCACGACCGCGTAATCGACTGCGACCGCGACCACGACCGCGTAGTCGACTGCGACCGCGTCCGTCGACCGAAGCAAGCCCAAACCGTCGTTATTTTCGGATTATTTTTAACCGAAACCGAGGGAGTGGCTGGTATGAGTGACTCCGTTCGGTCGGTCGCGTTCGTCGGCGTCGCGGGCGGTGCTGGCACTACCCGGTTGACCGTCGAGACCGCGGCGACGCTCGCCCGGGACGGCCGGGACGTCGCCGTCTTCGACGCCGCGTTCGCCACGCAAGGGCTCGCGCAGTACGTGCACGGCCGCATCGACACCGACGTGACGCGACTCCTCACGGACGAAGCGGTTGCGCCGAGCGAGGCGTTCGTCGACCTGAACGTGGACGCGGACGGCCGCGTCGCCGTCTGCCCGGCGTACGCGTCGTTCGCAGGGCTTGCGGCGGCGAAGACCGCCGACGCGTCCGAGCGCCTGGGCGACCTGCTCCGGGAGACCGCGAACGTCTTCGATCACGTGCTCGTGGACACGCCACCCGTCGGCGACAACCCGAGCGTCGCCGCGGTGAACGCGACCGACCGGACGGCGCTCGTCGCACCCGCGTCGCGACGCGGTGCCGACGCACTCCCGCGCGCTCGCGACCGCCTCGTGGACGTCGACGCGAACGCGGACGTCGTGCTCGCGAACCGCGCCGGCGACGACCACCCCATCGAGTCCGCGACCGTCACCGTCCCCGAGAGCGACGTCATCGACGTCACCGGCGCACCCGCCTGTGGCAGCGCGGACGCGAACGGCGCGTACCCCGCGGCCGTCGGCGACGTCGCGGCGACGGTCTTCGAGACCACCCTCGACCTCGACCTGGAAACGCGGGGCGTCACCGACCGACTGCTCGGTCGCTAGCGGTATCAGGCGAACTCGTCGGCGTCGGGCATCGTCTCCGCGAACGCGTCGCGCTTCGCGGCACTCGCTCGCTGCTCGTTCTCCAGTGCCCCTTCGACGATGGCGCGTGCACCGTCGATCGGGTCGTGCGTGGCGACGTACGTCGCGAGTGCGAACTCCGCGTCGGGGATCGAGAGCAGGCCGCGGGCGTCGGCTCGCGAGACCCTGCCCGCGAGGTAGTCCTCGAGGACGCGGTCGCCGGTCGCGGACGTCGGTGCGAGTCCCTCGAAGCCGAGCCGGTGGAGGGTCTTCGCGGCGGTGACGGGTGCGACGTCGGCGTCGTGGCCGGCGGCGTCGACCGGTGCACCGCCGACGTACCCGTCGACGACGAGGGCGGCGGCGTCGGCCGCGCAGGGGAGGTCGTCGGCGACCGCGTCGAGTGCGTCCGCGAGGTCGCGGTCGGTGGCGTCGACGCTCGCCACGCCACGTTCGCGTTGCTCGGTCGTCGTCGACAGTCCGGCGGCGATGTCCGACAGCGCCATGCATCGACGTTCGCGCTCGCCGTGGTTTAAATCACTGGATAACGATGCGTATCGAACGCGTTCCGCGTCGTAGAACGTACCGGTGTCCGGTACGTTCGAGGCGTCGCTGTCGGGTCTTTCACTGACCAACCACCTGTAGTTAAGTAAGGTTTCGCGGCGAACGTTCAGGTATGGCAACGACCGCCTGCCCCGAGTGCGACGGTACGGTTCGACCGGACAGCGACGAATCGGTCTGTACGGAGTGCGGCCTCGTGGTCGACAGCGACCACGTCGACCGCGGCCCGGACTGGCGGAGCTTCGACGACGGCCCCGCCGACGGCAAACGAACGGGCGCGCCACTCACGCGGTCGCGGCACGACCGCGGGCTCTCGACGACCATCGGACACGGGAACGAAACGCGACTCACGGGCCGAAAGCGTCGACGCGTCGCACGGATGCGGCGCGAGCACGCTCGGGCGCGCATCGCGACGAAACGCGATCGCAACCAGGTGTACGCGTTCACGGAGGTTCGTCGCGTCGTCGGCGCGCTCTCGCTCCCGGAATCCATCCGCGAGCAAGCGTGCACGCTCTTCGAGTCCGCGCAGAACGAGGACCTCCTCCAGGGTCGGTCCCTCGAGGGGTTCGCGGCCGCGGCGGTGTACGCGATCTGTCGCACGCGCTCGCTCTCCCGGACCGTCGAGGAGATCGTGGACGTCGCACGCGCCAGCGAGCGAGAACTCCGCGTGGCGTACGACGCCCTCAACCGCGAGCTGGGTCTCCCGACGGGGCCCGTGGACCCTCGCGAGTACCTGGCGCGGTACGCGACGGAACTCGGTCTCGATAGCGACGTCGAGGGGCGCGCGCACGACCTGGCGAGCGCCGCCGTCGCGGACGGGCTCGCGACCGGCCGGAATCCGAGTGGCGTCGCCGCCGCCTGCCTCTACCTCGCCGCGAAGGACACCGCCGTCGACTGCACGCAAGCCGACGCCGCCGCGGCCGCGGACGTCTCAGCGGTCACCATCCGCAACACGTACCAGGACCTCCGCGACGGCGACTACTGATCGCTGGGGACGACGCTCTCGACTGGCTCGCGAAGGCTCTCGAATGGCTTGCTAAGGCTCGCGAGGGGTTGCGCTGCGTCGTCGAGTCGTCCGAGAGCGACGTTCGGGTGACCGAAGCCACTGCTCTTGGCGTTAGGAAACTAAAATCAGGTTCAATTAAGTTTATTTCATTCAACTTCACAGCCGTAATATTTATTTAATATCCTCTGGTTAGATAGATTAGATGAGAAAGCAAAACAGGCGGACGTTTCTCAGAACGGTTGGCGCGACAGTTGCAGGTGGGTCGGTCCTCGGAACCGCAGCGGCAGAACCCGACGACGACGGCATCGAGATCCACCGCGACGTCGAGTACCGAGACACCCCCCAGGGGACCCTCACGGCGGACCTCTACCTCCCGGACGACCACGAGTGGAACGCCACGGTCGTCTGGATCCACGGCGGCGGCTGGAACCGAGGCGACAAGCAATGGCTGGCCAAGAAAGCGGCCGACCTGGCCCGCCAGGGCTACGCCGGGGTCTCCATCAACTACCGTCTCAGCGGAACGGCCCGCTATCCCGCCGCAGTCACCGACGTCAAGGCCGCCATCAAGTGGGTCCGCGAGAACGCCGTCGAGTACAAGTTCGACGAGAACTCGATCGCACTGGTCGGGCGTTCCGCTGGCGCGCACCTCGCCGCACTCGCCGGGACGACCGCGAACGACCCCCGATTCCAGCCCGAGGACTTCGATCCGGCGGTGTCCTCTCGCGTCCAGGGCGTCGTCGGCTACTACGGCATCTACGACTTCCGTCCGCTGAAGAACCTCGGTCCCGACCCCGCCGCAGTGAAGTTCCTCGGTGGGACCTACGACGAGGTGACCGAACGCTACCACGAGGCGTCGCCCGCGGTCCACGTCAGCCCGGACGACCCGCCGCATCTCCTCCTGCACGGCACCGAAGACGAGCGCATTCCCTACCGGGCGTCCGTCGGCTACCAGCGAGCGCTCGAGGCTGCGGGCGTCACCGGGGACCTGTTCACCGCACCCGGCGGCGGCCACGGCTTCGACACAACCGAAACGTGGTATCAACCGACGTTCGACGTGATGAACGAGTTCCTCGAGACGCACGTCCCCAACGTGAAAGGACGCCGACGCGGCGGCGACGAGAATACCCCCTGACGCTCCGCTGAGTTTCGTCTTCTCGAAACCCCATCGCGACAGGGACCGGAATCGCCGCCTCGGTCGATCACAGTCGTCACCGGGTCACCATGCATCGCCCTCGCGCTCGCGGCCGGGCGTCGCGGCGCGACGGTGGCTCTCGTCGTGACCGAGCATGACGGCTGCGCGAGCGAATGCGGAGGCGGTATCGGCGTCGGGGACGTGACACGCAACTGGTCGTCCGCGGGCTTGCGCGTCGGCGACGGTGTCGCTCCGGGGGATCGCGACGGCGGGCGCACCGAGCGCTCGCGAGAACCGCGTGCAGTCGAGCGACTCCGGTGCGCGATTGACGACGACGCCGGCGAGTCCGGCGTCCAGTTCCCGGGCGAGTGCACGCGTCCTGAGAGCGTCCGGGAGCGCGAACGCGGCCGGTTCGACGACGAGGCCGACGCGGTCCGCGGCGAGCAGGGCGACGCCGGCGTCGGCCGCCAGACCCGCCGGACAGTCGACGACGACGCGATCGAACTCGGCCGCGACCGCTACGAGCGCCGGGGCGAGTGCGCGGACGTCGCTCGCGCGCGCCCCGGCGAGCGTCCGGCCACAGGCCACGACGCGAACGTCGCCAGCGTCCCGCACCGCCTCGACGGGAGTCGCGCGGCCCGCGAGGACGTCGTGGAGGTCGGGGCCGCGACCGTCGGGGAGGTCCGCCATCGCCAGGTCCGCGTCCACGACCACCGCGTCCAGCGCGTGCGCGACGTTCAACGCCACCGTCGACTTCCCGACGCCACCCTTCCCGCCGGCGATTGCGAGGATCACGACTCCCCCGACCCGCCGCGTAGCGACGGCTCGCGGTCAGCGTTCGTCGACGACTCGCGGTCAGCGTTCGTCGACGACTCGCGGCCAGCGTCCGTCGACGACTCGCGTGGGGTCGCCGCGAGCGGCGGCGCGAACCCGCCGAGCGCGCGCACCACGCCGTCGGCGGACGGCGTCGACTCTCCGGACGACTTCGACGCCGCGGTGGGCGTCGACCCCCAGGACGCGTTCGCGTCCTCGACGTCACCCCTGGGCGTGCTCGCGGTCACGACGACGGCGTCGTCGGCGACTAGCGCGGGCGTCGCGAACCCGACCCCGCGGACGTTCCCGGCCGCAACCGTCAGCGTCACGCCGTCCTCGTCCCAGCCCGCTTCCGGAACGCCGCGTCGCCGCGGCGGCCACGTCGCGCCCTCGCCGTCGACCGCCAGCCGGACTCGGCGGCGTTCGCTCGATTCGTTCTCCACGATCGCGTGCACGAACGTCACGCCGTGCCGGCGCGTCGTCCGCTGGCTCACGTTCACCACGTCGCCAGTGGCCGCCTCCTCTCGGATAAACGATGCCGCCGTCGCCCGGACTCACGGCGTCGCGAGGATCACGGATGCGTCGAGCGTCTCGCGAGCGCACTCGGCGTCCACGAACCGGTCGGCCGCGAGCACCATCGGCGCCGCCGGATTCGCGATTCGCGCCACGGCGAGCGCCGCCGTGACGTCGTCGTCCTCGTACGCGCCCGCGGATTCGCCCACGTCCCCGGCGGTCGCGTCGCCGGGAACCGCGTCGACGGCGTCAGCGAACGCGTCCCAGACCGCGTCGACGAGCGCCCCTCTCACGTCGCGCTCCAGTCGCCCGACGCGGTCCTCAAGTTCCAGTCGGCGACTCCGCGCGTCCCGCGCCTCGCGAGCTCGCTCGCGCGCCCGAGACAGCGCTTGCTCGGCCGCGACGCGCTCGGTCTCGCGCTCGCTCGCCGTCGCCACCGCCGTCCGCAACCGCTCCCGGCCGGCGTCGACGTCCGCATCCAGTTCCTCGCGCGCCGCCACCATCCCCCGCGCCGCCGCGACGTCCGCATGCACCGCCGCCTCGGCCTCCCGCGCCGTCGCCACCCGCTCCCGCGCCGCCGCCACGTCCACCGACGGCACCTCAACAGCCGCCAGCTCCGCGCGTGCCGACGCGAGCGCCGCCCGCTCCTCGACCGCGACGTCCCGCGAACGCGCCGCCGCAACCAGCGCCGACCGAACGTCCACGGACGCGTCCGAGCGCACCACACCCACGTGCTCGAACACCGCACCCGGCGGTGGACACGTCACGCGAACGTCGGCCGTCCCGCTCGTCACATCCGCCGCGTCCGTCGGGGTCGTCACGGCCGTCCCGTTCGTTGCGCTCGCATCCAGCGGTCCGCACGCGATCGCCGCCGCGACCGCATCCGCAGGTACGCCGTGCTCTCGACAGTCCACCGCCTCGCCCGACAGCGACCAGTCGTCGGTCGCGACCCTCACAGTTCGCGGTCGCGCATCGTCGCCTTCGACGGCAGGTCCCGGCCCGCCGCGAACTTCGCGTACGGCGTCGACGGCGACTCCCGACTCTCGTACGCTTCCGCCGCATCTCGGGGGTCGGCGAGTTCGTCCACGAACTCGTTCAGGGGTTCCGTCCGCTCCACCTGGACGTCCCCACCGTGGCGCTCCCGGAGCCGCAACCCGAGGAACGCCCCGAACGCGGTCGCCTCGAACAGCGCCGCCCGCCCGAACCGACGCACCACCGCGTCCTCGTGCGCGCGGCACGCGTTCCGCAACGCCTGGCGCGCCGCCCGCGAGAACGTCACCACCAGAATCATAGCATTCACTCGCGATGTCCCTGATAAAAACGTTCGCTTCTCGCGGTCGACGACAGCCTCAATCCCCGCCAGTCACGCGCTCCACGTCCAGCACACCACCCTCGATTCCGGTCAGCTCGCGAACGCGCTCCCGCGCCACGTTCGCATCGGCCGCGACCACGACGACACCACGGGCCACCTCCGGCCCATCCACCACCCGGAACGGCGCCACGCCCTCGCCCTCGAACGACGACACGAACGTCCGCAACGTCCCCCGAACCTCCTCCTCCAGTTCCGCGAACGACACCTCGCCGTCCTCGAACGCCCGCAACGCCGACTCCACGTTCCGCAACGCACTGATGCGGTCCATCTACGTCGTCCGAAGATGCTGTTGCTTGGGCTCGTACACCTCGCCCTTCTGCTTCAACTTGTCAATCTCGTGCTCGGCCTTGCCCGCATCCATCCCGATCTCGTCCGCGCGCTCCATCACCACGTCGACCGGCGCCCCATCGTCGTACTCCTCCTCGACGTCACTGATGAGTTGCTTGAGGTTCTTGATGCGGTCCCGCTGGGTCTTCGACTGCCCCGTCTCCACCACGTCCGCGTCGAACTCCCCCGTCTCCGGATCCACACCGATGTCCTGCAGACACGACCGCACGATATCGATCACGCGCTCGGAGTCCTCCTCCTCGACCGTATCCGACAACCGAACCCTCGCACTCGCCTCCGCCAACCGAACGATCGCCTCCAGCTGACGCGCCGTCACCGGCACCGGCGAATCCTCGTCCTGGCCCTTCGACCGCAGATCCACGTAGAAGTCCTCGATCGCCTGCTTCGCGCCATCCGTCATCCGCGGATGACAGTTCTGCTTCGCGTACGCGATGTACTTCCGCATCAACTCCGGATCGATATTCGGATCCACGTCCGACGTCACGTCGTCCACCTCCTCCTGGGTCACGTCCACGTTCGTCATCTCCGTCCGCTGCGTCTCCAACTCACCCGCGTAATTCGTGTTCAGGATGTGCGCCGCGAGATTCCGGTCCTCCTCCTCGTCCGGCTGGTCCGTCACCGTGAAGATCAGGTCGAACCGCGAGATGAGCGCCGGCTCCAGGTCGATCTGCTCGCCGATCGGCTCGTACTGGTCGAACCGCCCGTACTTCGGGTTCGCCGCCCCGAGGAGCGAACACCGCGACTTCAATGTCGCGTTGATTCCCGCCTTCGACACCGAGATCTCCTGTTGCTCCAACGCCTGATGCATCGCCGACCGGTCGTCCGACGCCATCTTGTCCAGCTCGTCCACCGCCGCGATCCCACGGTCCGCGAGCACGAGCGCACCCGCCTCCAGCGACCACTGCTGGCCGTCACCGAAATCATCTCTCACAGCCGCCGCGGTAAGTCCAGCAGCGGAGGACCCCTTTCCTGACGTATAGACGGACCGTGGAGCGACGTTCTTGACGTAGGAGAGGAGCTGCGAGTTGTGCGAGACGACGCCGTTCGAGACGTACGTGTGCGTCCCAGCGACTTCGAGGTCGAACACCCACTCGTCCTCGGGTTCGAATGCCTCGATGGATTCGATGCGGTCCCAGGAGACTTCGGAGACGGGGGTGGTGTCGGATGCTGGGGCCACGCCGCCGTCCGTGAGCGCCTCCTCGGCGGTGGCGACGACAGATCCGACCGCGAGGTCGGCGGCCTTCCTCGCCTCGAAACTAGTACCACTGCGGACGAACAGCGGGTGCGATGGTGTGACGTCGATCTCGCGGCCGGTCGTGGTGCGGACGCGGTACATCTCCTCGGGTGCTTCGCGCTTCCAGACTTTCGTCGCGGATTCGGTCTCGATGCTGCCGTCGGCGTGGAGCGACGGGACGTCGAAGTCGGCGTGGTCCCAGACGCCGTCGTCGACGGGCTTGGGTTCGTCGAGGTTAGATTCGACGAGGTCGCGTATCTCGCGTTCGCTCCCGTCCGCCAGCGTCACGTTCGTATCGCCGGCGACGCACTTCCCCGTCCCTGGGTCGCCGATGAGGAGCATGTGGAGGTCGCCGCGGATGCGGGAGCCGTCGGGGAGGTGTTTGGTGACGCCGCTGAAGAGCTGGAGGACCATGGAGAGTTTCTCCTGATCGTAGCCGTAGATGCTGGGGGCCATGGAGCCGACCATCTTCTCGTAGATGTCGGGGTTGTTGGAGAGTTCGTAGATGGCTTCCTTGTCGGCGTCCGTGATCTCCATGTCCTCGAAGTCCTCTTCGTCGATGACGACGCTGACGCCGTCCATGTAGACGTCGAACACCGCGGACTTGTCCTGGTCGTTGCCCTGTTGTTCGAGGCGGAGGATGCCGGTCGCGGCGACGTGGTCGCCGGGCGTCACTTCCCCGGTGATGTCGTCCTCGATCTGGACGTCGATCGCCTGTGGCGTTTCGCCGCCGCGGAGGCCTTCGGGTGATTCCTGGACGCGGAGTTTCTGGGAGTCGACGAACTCCGATTGGTCGTAGTTGAGGCCGAAGGGGCCCTGGCGTTCGCAGCCCTGGCATTCGTGTGGTTCCTGGAAGTCGCCGCCGGATTGGGGGATGCGGGTGAGGGTGCCGCAGCGCTGGCATTCGAACGCGGCTTCCTGCATCTTCGGGCGGACGTCGGTGGCTTTGTTGATGGTGCCCCGTACTGTGACGAGCGTGTTGACGTGGCGCGCGCGAATCGCCCGGATGTCCGTGGACTCGGGAAGCGGGTCCATGCGGACGTGCGCCTGCCCGAGTTTCACGTCGACGGGAAGGTCGTAGAGGCGGAGGGCTTCTTCGGCGTACTTCTGGAGTTGCTCGGGTTGGTTCTCGTAGTCGTCGGCGAGGTCGGGGTCGAACCGGTAGAGGTCGTCGTAGTCGATGTACAGCGAGCGCTGGTCGGTGGGGTAGTTCTGTGCGAGCTTCCCGATTTCGTCGCGATAGTACGTCCTGTAGAAGTCGAGGAACGCGTCGACGAGTTCGGAGTTGTCCCCTGCAGCCATTACACCGTCCTAGACGCGTGCCGGCCTAAGAAGGTTCGCAAACCTCGGTGGAAGTGATGGCGACGTCCGGGGGTGGTCTCTCCGGAATCCGAGCGGTTGGCGTCGTGGTCGACTGGCTGGCGGCGTCGAAGCCGTGGCGTTGAGTGGTGGTGGTGGCGAAGCCGTGGCGTTGAGTGGTGGTGGCGGCGAAGCCGTGGCGTTGACGTGGTGGGGGGTCGTGGGTGGTGGCGTGACTGGAAGTCGTCTGTCGGGGATGCGGGAGTGGGTGCCGGCGTGGTCGCGGCGTCGGTGGGCTGGCGTCGTCGTGGCCGTCGTGCTCGCGGTGGTCCTGATCGGCGCGATCGCGTTCTACCTCTACTTCGGGGTGTTCGCGCATCACGCGCCGGCGGCGGTGAGTGAGTCGGTGCGTGCGAACGAGAACGTCACCGTCGACCGGGCGTACGGCGGGTTCGTGGTGCGGCCCGTGGATGGGGCGAAGGCGACGGGGGGTGGGGGCGACGGCGAGCGCGTCGGCGTCATCTTCTATCCCGGGGGCCGCGTCGCACCGGACGCGTACCTGCCGTCCGCGGCGCGAATTGTCGAGCGAACGGGCGCGACGGTGTTCGTGCCGAAGATGACGGCGAACCTCGCCGTGCTCTCGCCGTCGAAGGCGGACGCGGTCGTCGAGGGCGAGGACGAGATCGACTCGTGGGTGGTCGGCGGGCACTCGCTGGGCGGGGCGATGGCGTGCCGGTACGCCGGCGACAACCCGGAGCGCGTCGACGGTCTCCTGCTCGTCGGCGCGTACTGCGACCAGCCGGTCCGCGAGATGCCGGCGCTCGCCGTCGTCGGCTCAAGGGACGTCGTCCTCGACCGCGAGCGCTTCGCGGAGACGCAACCGAACCTTCCAGAAGACGCTTCGATCGTCCGCATCGACGGCATGAATCACTCCCAGGCCGGCTGGTACAGCGGACAGCGCGGTGGACAATCCGCAACGATATCGAACCGCGTCGCCCACGACCGGCTCGCGGCCGCCGTCAGCGAGTGGCTCTGTACCGAACTCGACGGGTGTTCGGTGAACACGACCTCGGCCGGGACGCGCGCGGTCGCAGACAGCGAGTCAGACACGCTGCGCGTGCCCGAAGGCGTACGCGACTCGGTCGTCGCGGCGGACGCCGTCGTGGCGGACGGTGCCGCGGCTGCGGTCATCGTGACGGACGTCGCCGCGAGCCGAGGCGGTTCGTTCTCCGCCAGTAGCTGACTGTTGTCGCCGTCCGGACTCGTCCAGACGAGGACGACCGTCGCGTTCGCCGGAATTGTCCCGGTGTACGTCGCGTTCTCGCCGGCGGTCCACGTCTCGCTCTCGGGCCACGAGACGCCCGTGACCGAACTGTCGTTGGCCGCGTCGACGTCGACCCAGAGTTCGAGTCGCGCCGGGTCGACCTCGCTCCCGCCCTCGTGCGTGACGACGACGGTCTCGTCGCCGATCCCCCAGCCGTCGTCGCCAGCGTCGAGGTCGGTCTCGAACGAGGCCTGTGGGCCCGGCGGAGTGGTCGTTTCGAGGACGAACGCGACGCCGTACGCGAGAACGACGACGACGGCCAGAACGCCGATGCACCAGAACAGGATTCGTTGTCGGTCCCTCGGAAGCCAGCCCTCGGGCTGCTGGTCCCAGCCCTCTCGTGGACGACTCATCGCATCAACCCTCGGACTCTGGCTCGGTTCGGCGTCGGCCACGAGAGGCGAGTGGTCGGTCCGAGGCCACTCGTCGTCGCCGTCGTCGAGTCGGCGGTGGTCGTCGTGTCGCGTTCCGTGGCGGTGTCGCGTTCCGTCGTCGGCGTCGTCGTGAACTGGTTGGAGGTGTCGGCGGTCCACTCGCCGACAACCGTGGTCTCCTCGCCACTGCGGGAGGACCAGACGAGTCGAACGACCGCATTCCTGGAGAGATGGCCGATGTAGGTCACGGTATCGCCTACAGCCCAGTATCCTCTCTCGTCCGTCCCTGTCCAGTTCATGTCGTCCTCGACGGTCCTGGTACTGGCCCCATCGTACACCTCGAGATGTAGTTGCTCGGGGTCAGCGCTCTCTCCGCCCTCCTGACGGATGACGACGGTCTCGTCGCCGGTCCCCCAGCCGTCAGTTTCGGGGTCCGTTCGGATCTCGAACGACGCGTGTAGCCTTCTATCGTCGTTCTCGTCAGCGATCCCCAGAACGAACGTGTAGACGAACACTCCGCCGACGACGACGGCGAGCACGAGTACCGCACCGAGGCGCTTGCTCGGCAGCCAGAGGTCATGTCCGTCGTCGAGGTCCCACTCTGCGTCACCCATTCTTTCCACGCTGGAAATACACACACAAGAGCGATTGAGCCGATGACACCTGTGGCGTGCACCACGACTGCTCGATTCCTCTCGATTACGACGGTCTCGCGACCGCAACTGCGGCGTGCGAACGCCGTGCGTGTATGCGCTGTCGTGTGTCTCCTGAGCCGTCGAGCACGGTGCTCCGAGACGTGTTTCGCCACCATCCAGCAGGAGAACCGCGACGGCCATCAGCGCCAGCCCTATCGCGGGTCGCGTCGTTGGCCGCCGCGTCTCAGTCACCGCCAGTCGTCCAACGGCACGTCACGACCGCGACCGAAGCACCGCGCTGGGGTCGGCGCGTCAGCGCCGTGGCAGCGCCGCCAGCCAGCGACGACCGGGCTCCGCCGCGACCTGGTCGACCGCGTCCGCGCCAGCCAGCAGGCTGGCGGCCGACGAGCCGCCAGCAGCCGCTCCGGTCCCGACGAGCGTCCTCGCCGTGCCGGGCCCGGTCGTGCTTGCCCCGGCGACGGCGGCCGTGTCGCCAGTGGACGTCGTGCCCGCAACCGACGCCAGCCTCCCGGTCGACGCGACGTCACCGACCGGCGACACGTCACCGGGCGACACGTGCGAGACCTTCTTCACCGTTAACTCGCTCTCGAAGAGGATCTTCTTCGACGGCTGGTGGACGACGGTGACCGTCACCGTCTCCCCATCGTCGAGCGTCAGGTGCGCTATGCGGAACTTGAGTGCTTCGCCGGACGTCCACATGCCGTCCCGCCCGGGGTCCTCGTTGCTCGCGAGCGCCCCACCGATACCCCCGGTGCGGCCGTCCCAGACGTCGTCACCCTCGTAGTCCGAGCTGTCGATACTGTCCGTCGGCACGCCGGTCAGCGTCGATTGCTCGGAGTGCCCGGAGAACGAGACCTGGATTTCTAGGTCCGATACCTGCACCGCTTCTCCGCCGCGGTGCGTGATGATGACGCGCTGGTCGAAGCGTATTGAGTCGTTCCTGATTAACTCGCCGTCGCTCTTGGCGACCTGTGGTGCGGCCTCCGACTGCTCGCCCCCGAGTCCGAGGAAGAACGAGCCGACGGTCGCCGCGAGGAGCGCCGTCACCGCCACCATCAGAACCACGCCGATCACCGGCGAGACGGCCCTGTCTTCCCCCATTGTTATACATCCACTTGCACCACGCACGGATATGTCTTATTACTCGAACGATATCTCTTGCAAATTACCGTTCCGGCCGCCAGTAGTTCAGTTCCTGATCGTTTCCCACCGACTCGAGTGGTTCGCGTCCATGCGCGACCAAGCACTTATCTGACGAGTCGTCGATACACGTGCATGGACGCACCCGACTCGCGTGCGCCGAATCAGGTACACCACTACTTCCGCGACGACGAAACCGAAGAAATCATCGAAACCAGGTACGCGAACGACCTCCCCGTCCCCGGAGTCGGCGAAGTCGTCGAGTTCGCGTCACTCCCCATCGACCGCTCCAGCGGCGACCCCGAAGCACAGGACGAGCTCGACGTCGACGAGGACTCCTACGTCGTCACCGAACGCTCCTACCAGTACGTCACCCCCGAATTCCCCGACGACGACCCCGCCAGCGACCAGGAACTCACGATACTCGGCATCACGCTCTACGTCGAACCGTACGAGGAGGACGAGCCCGCTGACGACGCTGAGGCCTGACTCGACGAACCAGTCGCACCCGATGCTGGACGGACGACCGCGACGAAGCGCACGACCCCTGCCTCGGCGAGACGATCCACCAGGGCAGGTTTCGGTAGGGACAGCCGGGGCGCTACCTGCCAGCACTGCTCACTACGAATTCTTGCTCTCGAACGGCGTCCTATCGTCATGGCTCAACAGTCCCATCCCCTCGCAGACCGTCGAACCGAAGACACCCCCACGGACGCACGTCGATTCAACTGGTCGTTGGCGATTCTCGCACCGTACGTCCTCCTCGCACTCGGAATCGGCGGATTCCTGGCACTCGGCACCACCGACGTCGGCGGTCCCGTCCGCTCGCTCCTGGCAGTCGCAGTCCTCTTCGGCGCCGGCGTGATACACGTTGGACTCTCCCAGGACGCCCGCCACCTCCGAACGAGCGACGCCGCATGGACGCCCCAGTACCGATGGTACGCCATCGGCGGCGCACTACTCGTCCTCGGCGCCGTGCTCGTCCTCGACGTCACCATCCCAGGCGGCATCCTCGGCGGCATCCTCCTGGCCGCCATCACCGGCGTGTTCGTCACCGCTCCCATCTACCTCACCCGACGAGCGCTGACCGCTCGACAGCCATAACCCCACTGGACCCGACACATTACGGAAGTACGAGGAGAAAGCCTCGCCTTCAGGGCGGGGATGAATCCGGCAACGACGCCACAACCGCCGGAATTACCCCCTCGGATAGCGTCTCTATGGGTGAGCACAACGGGCAAAAACTGGCGGTTGGATTGGGGTCCGCCTGGACGACGAAGGCTACCACACCGTTCCCGAGAGGGCGTCTCCGAGGCCGTGGCGACACGGCAGGTAAAAAGCGACCCTCGCTCGATTGTGCCTGCCCGCCGTGGCACGAAGGGCAGACAGGCCGATGGCACGGCCCGTGTCCGGACGCGGGGAAACCTGCGACCGGTGGCATCCCCGCCGTCTCGCCGAGACGAACGGGATGCACGGTGCAAGCGGATACCGCGTCCGAACGGACGCCGAACACGCCACACCCCTCGCGGGGCCGACGTATCGCGCACACACCCGGTATCGCCTCACCGGACCTCGTTCGGCAGGCGAGAAGTTGCCAGCGGGGATGTGGGACTGGCCCGCTGTCCCGCGCTGGAATCCTCGCCCTTCAGGGCAGGGAGGATGTCAATCCCGAGAGCCGTACCACGCGACTCGAACCGGTGCGCGACCGACGCGACGACCACGCGCTGGCCGTACTTCGCGATGGGATCTCAAGCACTGCTCTGAACCCCGCTGAGCACTGCTCACCGGTCAGTGCTTCCGAAGAAGTGGGCTGGGCCAGATTTGAACTGGCGTCACAGGCTCCCAGGGCCCGAAGTATACCAGGCTAACCCACCAGCCCTCGCTCTATCGTTCGCTGGGTTCGGTGGTAAGGGTTTCGTTCCGTCTAGACTGGCGGTTGGAGTCCCCAGAGGTAGTAGATGCCGAGGGTGGTGACGACGGCGAAGATTGCCTGGAGTGGGGTGCCGACGCGGAGGTAGTCGGTGAAGCGGTAGCCGCCGGGGCCGTAGACGAAGAGGTTGGTCTGGTAGCCGACGGGGGTCATGAAGGCGGTGGAGGCGGCGAAGGTGACGGCGAGGATGAACGGGAACGCCCACAGTTGGAGGCTGACGGCTGCTTCGGCGGCGACGGGGATCATGAGGACGACGCTTGCGTTGTTGGAGATGACGTTGGTGAGGGTGGCGGTGAGGACGTAGAAGAGGCCGAGGACGACGATCGGTGGGACGACGTCGGCGGCGTCGACGAGGGCGTCGGCGACGAGGGTTGCGGCGCCGCTGGTTTCCATGGCGATGCCGAGGGGGATGACGCCGGCGAGGAGGACGATGACGTCCCATTGGACGGCGTCGTAGATGTCGCCGGGGTCGACGCAGCCGGTGAGGACCATCGCGAGTGCGCCGGCGAGTGCGCTGACGACGATGGGGAGGGCGTCGATGGCGGCGAGGCCGACGACGGCGGCGACGATACCGATGGCGAGCGGGATCTTGGTTTTGCGCCAGTCGGTGCGTTCGATCTCTTGGGCGACGATGAGGTCGCGGTTGGCGTCCATGCGTTCGATGCTCTCGGGAGTGGCCTGGACGAGGAGGGTGTCGCCGACGCGGAGGCGGACTTCGTCCATGCGTGCTCTGAAGAGTTCGTCGCCGCGGCGGAGTGCGAGGACGGTGGCGTCGTAGCGCTGGCGGAACCCGGCGCTCTGGAGTGATTCGCCGACGAGTTTCCCGCCGGGGGCGACGACGAGTTCGACGAGGTTCTCGCGTTCGTTCGCGGTTTCGAGTTCGGCTTCGTCGACGACGATGTCGGGGATGAGGTCGAGGCCTTCGGCGTCCATGAGGTCGACGAGGGTGTCGCGGTCGGTGCGGAGTGCGAACACGTCGCCGGCCTGGATGGTCTTGGGGGCGAGGGGTTCGAGGAACGTCTTGTCGCCGCGGATGAGTTGGACGAGGTCGACGTCGAAGTCGGTGTGGACGATGGCTTCTCGGACGGTTTGGCCGACGAGCGGGGAGTCGTCGCGGACGCGGACTTCGGTGAGGTAGTCCGCCATCCGGAACTCTTCGGTGAGGTCGGCGCGTGGGGGGATGCGTTCGGGGAGGAGTCTGGTGCCGACGATGTAGAAGTACGCGAATCCGACGACGGTGAGGATGACGCCGAGGGAGGTGAATTCGAACATGGAGAACCCGCCTTCGAGTCCGACGAAGTACTGGCTTTCGGGGACGTAGAGGGTGGCGGCGATCTCGCTGGCGAGGATGTTCGTGGATGTGCCGATGAGGGTGAGGGTGCCGCCGAACATGGAGGCGTAGGAGAGCGGGATGAGGAGTTTGCTCGGGGAGGTGTTGCCGTCGTGTGCGAGGTCGGTGACCATGGGGAGGAGGATGGCGACGGCGGCGGTGTTGTTGATGAATCCGCTGATGGGGGCGACGATGCCCATGGTGGCGCCGAGTTGTCGGGTTTCGTCGTCGCGCGTGAACGCTGCCATCTTCTGGCCGAGGATGCTGACGATGCCGGTGCGTTGGACGCCGTCGGAGAGGATGAACATCGCGAGGACGGTGATGGTGGCGGTGCTCGCGAACCCGCTTATGCCCTGTGCGGGGGTGACGAGGACGATGGGGGCGTCGAGGACGCCGAGTTCGGCGAGGTACTGGGTGCCTTCGGAGATGACGAGGAGGGCGACGATGATCCCGAGGGCGGTGATGTCGACGGGGACGACTTCGGTCGCGAAGAGCGCGAGTGCGCCGGCGATGACGAGGAAGACGACGATGACCTCGGGCGTGAGTGCGACCACGGGCGTTTGCACGACGGGGGGTCTCAAAAGGGTAAGGATAGCGTCGATTCGGCGTGGTCAGTCGGGGAGGACGTCGGCGAGGTCGTCGTCGGTTGCTTCGTCGATGTGGCCGTCGTTCTCGAGGGCGTTCGCGACGTCGTCGTCGCTGGCGCGGGCGGAGCCGGATGGGATGAAGTGGTCGAGTTCGACCTCTTCGTGTTGGGTTTCGTCGAAGAGTTGCTCGAACGTCATCCGGTGGCGTTGGCCGACGCGGTCGGGGTCGACGTGGACGTGCGTGGTGGCGCCGACGGATTCGAGGCGGCCGGTGAGGACGTGGAGGAACTGGAAGACGGGTTCGGGGTCGTTGGCGTCGAGGAGGTCGCCCAGGCCGTCGATGCAGACGCCGATGGCGTGGTCTTGTTCGTGCCACGCTTGACAGAACTCGCTGATGGTCTGACCGAGGCCGCGGAGGTTGCTGGCGCTCGAGACGGTGTCCTCGACGAGCGGTTCGGTGTAGTCGGGGTCGGTGGTGGTGCCGACGTGTTCGCCGACGGTGATGATGCCGCGTTTGGCTGGCTGGCGACCCATGCCGACGTTCGCGAAGCTGACGCGTTCGGTGGCGTCGGCCGGGAACGTGACGAACAGTTCCGCGCGGTCGTCGGCGCTGGAGACGTCCATGAGCGCGTCGCAGTGTTCGCCTTCCTCGTCGTCGAGGGTTTCGTCGACGAGCAGGACGGCTTTTTCGGTGACAGTTCGTTCGGTCATCGTTGCCCCCGTTGGCGCGACGCCAATGGTTGGTATCCTGTGACGACGTCCGTAAGTAAAGTCCTTCCGGCCCGTAGCGGCGATATGCGGCGATTTCCGTTGGTTATTCCCTCGGCCGGGGTTTGGTATTCATGCTCGCCCCTTCGAGTCGGCGTCAGAGTCGTTCCGCGAGCATCTGCTCGATGTCGTCGTCTGTGGCTTCGGAGACGTTCTCGGGTCGGTCGTCCGTGTCGCCGACGATGGAGTAGGACGCTTCTTCGGTCCAGTCCTCCGCGAGTGCGGCGATGTCGCCGTCGCTCGCTTCCTCGTAGTCGACGTCTCGTTCTTCGGCTTGCGTGGTTTCGCCGATGGTCTCGTCGAAGATCGACTGGAAGGTCGCGACGGTTCCATCGTCGTGCCGACTCGGGTCCAGGTGGAAGTGGGCGTCGGCGTCTACGGACTCCAGTCGCTTCGTGAGGACGTGACAGAACTGGAAGACGACCTCGGGGGAGGTGTGTTCCAGGAGCGCGGACAGCGAGTCGAAGCAGACCCGGATCTCGTAGTCCTGGTCGTCCCAGCGCTGGCAGAACTCGCTGACGGAAGTCCCGAGGCGCTGGAGGTTCGTCGGGTCGGCGATGGCGTCCTGTGCCACGGCGCCCGTGAAGTCCGCACCGGTGCTCTCCGTCGCGGCCGCGGACCGCATCGTGTCGCCCACCGAGATGAGGCCCTTCTTCGCCGGTTGTGCACGGCCGTGATCTCCGAACCCGCCGTCGTCGGCGGACTCGGAGGGATACGTCACGGTCAGCTCTGCACGTCGATTCGGGTCTCCCTGGTCGAGACACGAGGTGCACGTCTCCAGGTCGTCCGTCGTGACGAGCACGTTCCCACCACTGTCGTCGTTCAAGTCCAGTGAATCCATAGTGTCCAGCCCCCGCTGGGAGTTGTTAATAAAATGGAATGCCGCGACTTGATACTACCGGCCAAACGGTCAATCGACTTTCGCCTCCAAAATTAAGACACATTCTAGTTTAATACTCTAGAATCAGAGGGCAAGTAACTGACGTCGACCGTAGGCGGTCGTCTCCGGCATCTGAGTCCCGATCGTCTCCGAACTCACAATTGGGCGTCCTTCAGTTCGATGTCCGCGACGATCTCGTAGGGGTGTGCGTCCTTCCGGATTCCGTCGAGGATGGTGAATGCGTCCCCGGGCGACAGGAAGTGCGTGCAGATGACGCGCCCGATGGGGGTCGGCGCGAACCCGTCGATGAACTCGTACTCCAGGAGCTTTCCCAGCGCGTGCTTCGTCGGGATGTCGCCGAGCATCCGGTCGTTCAACCGCTTGGCGTCCCGGCCGCCGACGGTGACGTTCGCGAGCGTCTCCTCGATCGCGCCGTCCTCGTCGTACTCCGTCAGCACCGGCTCCATCTCGCCCTTGAGTAACTTGAAGGCGACCTCGTCCTCGGTCATCTCCATGGAGTTGTGGTAGGACGTGTCCGGGTCGACGAGGACGTACACCTTCCCGCGATCGTGGTAGTCCGGGCGGCCAGCACGCCCGAGCATCTGCTCGAACTCCTGGACGGAGAGCCACTCGATCCCCATCGCGAGCGTGTCGAATATCACCTGGTTCGCCGGGAAGTCCACGCCAGCGGCGAGCGCCGCCGTCGTCACGACCGCCGCCAGGTCCTGGTTCAGGAACTGTCGCTCGACCGACTTCCGACGCCCGTAATCCAGGCCGGCGTGGTACGGCGCCGAGGAATACTCGAGTTTCCGCGAGATCTCGTGACAGCGCCGTCGCGAGTTCGTGAAGATGATCGTCTGCCCCTTGTACCCCTTCGAGGACTCCCGGTCGAACTCGCGTTTCACGAGCCGGTTCTCGATGCGTGGCTTCTCCTTGCTCCCCGCGAACGTGACGTGACGCTCGATCGGGACGGGTCGCTCCTCGAACTCGACGAGGTTCGCCTCCAGCCCCCCCGTGAGTTCGCGGGGATTCCCGACGGTCGCGGAGAGGTACACCCACTGTGCCCCCCCGTACCCCGAGCGCTCGCCGGCCCGGTTCTCGCAGTAGTACTTGAGTCGCGAGATGAGGCCGTCCAGGCGATGGCCACGTTCCTCCTCTTTCAGCGTGTGGACCTCGTCGATGACGACCGTCCCGATGTCGCCGAGGTCCCGTCCCGTCCGCAGGGCGTGGTCGATGCCCTCGTACGTCCCGACGATGATGTCCGCGTTCGGGTCGAAGCGGTTCCCGTCGTCGTTGATGCGGCTCGCGCCGACGCGGATGGTGACGTCTACCATGTCGCCGTAGCGCTCCTCGAAGTCCTCGTGCTTCTGGTTCGCGAGCGCGACGAGTGGGACGAGGAAGAGCATCCGCCCCTTCCCGTTCAGGATGCGATCGAGCCCGGTGAGTTCGCCGACGAGCGTCTTCCCGGTCGCGGTCGCGGACACCACGAGCTGGTCTTTCCCCTCGAACAGCCCGCTCTCGACGGCGAGACTCTGCACGGGCAGGAGCGTATCGAACCGCCCCTCGAGGTGGTCCTGTATGCCCGGGTGGAGGTCGAGGGTGTCGACGTTCACCAGGTCGATGTCGTCCGTCGTCGCCGATATCTCGTCGAACTTCGTCAGGTCCGGGTCGAGTTCGCCCTTGAGGAGGTTCTTGATGCGTTCGAGGTCCTTGACGTCCACCATCAGGTCCTCGAGGCGGTCCTTCGCGTCGCGCGTGAACTCGCCGTGGAACGCGAGCTCCTGCTCGAGTTCTTCGCGCGCGCAGTCCCGACAGATCATGTCGCGACCGGCCTTGATGGCGGTGTCGCTGTTGATCGGCGAGTACCGGCCGTCGGTCGCGCAGTACCGACACGTTCGCACGACCTTCGCGGAGAGCTGGTAGCCGTCCAGGAGTTCGCGGAGTTCGTCCCGACTGTGGGAACTCGTCTGTTCGCTGATGCGGATGCGGTCGGCGCGCCGCGCCAGGTCCACGAACTCCTCGGGCGGCCGGGGCTCCTCACTCGTGCCGTCGACGACCCGGAACTTTCCGGGGCGTGGCCCGGCGTTCGTCTCCTTGCAGTCGAGTTTCCCGCGGAGGACGCGTTCACCGCCGGCTTGCACGACGACGTCGTATCGGTCGCCGCGCTCGTGGAGGAACAGCGTCTCGACGCGCTGGACCTGCTGCTGTGACACGCTCGTCCCTACTACAGCCGGCTATTTCAGGCTCTCGGAGTCGCGCTAGCGACCGACACGGGGTCCTGGGGCGGCGTCACGCCCCTGGCCGCCGTCGTCCTGACAGGGGGAACACAAGACGTTTACTGGCCGCTCCGAACTCTCGGCTACCGACCATGCCTCGCTCTCGACGCTCCCTCCTCCGCTCGGCGGGCGCCCTCGCCGCAGGCATCGCCACCGCGGGCGCCGGCTGCCTGGGTCTCCTCTCCAGCGACAGGTACGTCCTCCACTCCAGCGACGTCGACGGCGCTCTCGCCGACGAGTTCGTCGTGGACGTCCCGGCGGACGTTCGCACGGAGACACGTATCGACTACGAGGACGCGACGAAACGCGAGTGGGTCGCCGAGTTGTTCGAGACCGGTCGCGTCACGGCCGTCCAGTGGCCGCTCGTCTATCCGGACCCCTGGGGCGACACCACCCGCCCTCGGCCGACGTTCGTGCGTCGCGACGGCGTCTACCACGAGGTGACGACCGAGACGACGCGTCAGGTCGAGCGCGACCGCTGGCTGTTCGCGGTCACGCGAACCGACGACGACCCGCCGAGCGACGCCACCGTCGAGAGCGACCCCAAGGCCTCGCTCTCCGAACGCGACAGCGAGATCCTCGACGCCGCGCTCGACGCCGTCTACGCCGGCAACGACGGATTCCTCGGCGAACCGGAGATAGACGGCCTCCGTCCGGTCCACTACCATCAGGACGTGTCCGTCGAGGCGAGCGAACTCGTCCCCGATCCGCCGTTCGACTACGTCGAGAGCGGCGGGGAGACGTTCCGCGTCGTCGCGGAGGAACGAACGGTGACGGTACCCGAGCGCACGTTCGCGGTCGACGCCGTCGCGTCGACGCACGACGAACTCGAGTCGTACGCCCTCGACACCGTTCCGGACGCCCGGTTCGACGACCCCGCCGAGGGCGTTCGCGAGGTGCTCGACGCGGCCGTCAGCGACGAGGACCTTCAGCGCTACGAGGAGGAACCGCCGCTCTCCGGGTCGCTCTCGACGATTCTCGACGCGCTCGGTATCGGCGACGACCTCCGCCCGTACGACGAGTACGCGGAACGAGTGGACTTCCGGTACGCCGTCGCCGCCTACGACGGCGACTGGTACGTGTTCCACCTGTACCTCGACGTGTGAGCACGGTCCTGCGGTGCGCGAACGAGTCGGGGCGGCCCCCTAGCCCTCGTGCGTCTCGTTCGGTCGGTCGCCGTCGTCGAGCGCACGCCGGGCGTGGACGCGTGGTGCGTCCCCGCCGTGGTCGACGGTCGCGGCGACCCCGAACACGTCCGCGAGCAGGGCTTCGGTGAGGACGTTCGCGGGCGGCCCCCAGTCGTAGGGTGCGCCGTCGCGCATCGCGACGAGGTTGTCGGCGACGCGAACGGCGTGTTCGAGGTCGTGGAGGACGACGCCGAGCGTGACGTCGTCGTCGTCGTTGAGTTCCCGGATGACGTCGAGGACGCGCAACTGGTGTCTGAGGTCGAGATGGTTCGTCGGTTCGTCGAGCAGGAGGACGTCGGTCTCCTGGGCGAGCGCCATCGCGAGCCACGCGAGTTGCTTCTGGCCGCCGCTGAGTTCGCCGACTTCGGAATCCGCGAGGTGCGTGACGCCGGCGCGCGCCATCGCGCGTTCGACGGCGGCGACGTCGGTCTCGTCGGGTCTATCGAAGAACCCCTGGTGGGGGTAGCGGCCGTGGAAGACGAGATCTTCGACGGTGATGCCCGCCGGTGGGTCGTTCTCCTGGGCGAGGACGCCGAGGCGGCGTGCGAGGTCGCCGGCGTCGTAGTCCTGAACGTCGCGGCCGTCGAGGTACGCGACGCCGCGCTCGGGTTCGAGTTCGTCCGCGAACGCCCTGAGGAGCGTGGACTTCCCGGAGCCGTTCGGGCCGACGAGCGCCGTCACCTCGCCGCGCGGGAGGACGACGCGGTCGGCTTCGACGACCGGTTCTTCGGTGCTCGGGTAGCCGACGGCGAGGTCGATGCCCGATAGTGCGGGATCGGCGCTGTCGGCGCTGTCGTCGCTGGCATCGCGAACGCGGTCCGCGTCGCCGTCGCGGCGGTCGTCGACGTCCGGCGCGACGCGGTCGCTCATCGCAGCCCTCCCACGCCGTCGCTGACGCGCATTCGGTAGAGGAAGTATGGGCCGCCGATGAGGCCGGTGAGGATGCCGACGGGGAGCTGGCCGGAGCCGCCGGTGGCGAACTGGACGCCCAGTCGTGCGCCGACGTCGGCGGCGACGACGAGTGCGGCGCCCGCGAACAGGCTCCCGACGACGAGCCGCCGGTGGTCGTGACCGACGACGTTCCGGACGAGGTGCGGGACGACGAGGCCGACGAAGCTGACGACGCCCGCGACCGCGATGGAGGCGGCGGCGGCGACGATGGCGATCGCGGAGAGCCCGAACCGGACGCGTTCGACGCGCATCCCGAGGCTGGCGGCGGTACGTTCGCCGAGTGCGAGCACGTTCAACTGTTTGGCGGCGAGGAGCGACCCGGGGACGACGACGGCGAGCGTCCACGGGGCGACGACGCGGACCTGCTCCCAATCCTTCCCGGTGAGGCTCCCGGTGAGCCAGACGATGGCGGTCTGGACGGTACCGACGTCCTGGGCGAGCAGGAACACGGCGGTCTGGAGGGACTGGAAGACGGTGGAGACGACGACGCCTGCGAGGACGAGCCGAACCGGTGACGTCCCACCTTCCCAGGAGATGGCGTACACGAGGAGGAAGGCGAGGGTGCCGCCGAGTGCGGCGAACAGGGGGAGGAAGGCGGTGGAGACGGTGAAGACGACGAGGGAGAGGAGGACGGCGAGGCCAGCGCCGGAGGAGACGCCGAGGACGAACGGGGAGGCGAGTTCGTTCCGCGTGAGCGCCTGGAAGATGACGCCGGAGACGGCGAGGTTCGCGCCGACGAACGCGGCGACGGCGACGCGCGGGATGCGCACGTTCCAGACGACGTTCGTGGCGGTGACGAGTTCGTGTGGCTCCCAGGCGGCGTCGAGGCCGAAGACGGTGCGGGTGAGGCCGTCGCCGAGGAGGAACGAGGCGAGCGTCGCGGGGTGGTACCAGACGTCGGCATCGAACACGGAGAACCACGCCTGGCCGAGACTCATCTGGTAGGAGCCGAAGGATACCTGGACGAGGAGGCTCGCGAGGACGACGACGACGCTCGTCGCGCAGACGCCGAGGAGTCGGCGATCCATCCAGTCGAGGCGGCTCCGGGGGTCGGTCGCGAGTCCGTCGCCGTCGCCGTCGGTGCCGCGATGGAGCTCGGTCGCTGTCTCTGTCGGTGGGTCACTCGCCACGTTCACCACCTCTCGGCGTCCTCACGACCATGCAATCGTTTTTAGGTTGGCCTAAATAGTAAAGAGGGTGTCGGTTCGGAACACACGCACCGAGCCACTGGCTCACGCCTCAGCGTCTCGATCATCTTCGTGCTCCGGTCCTTCGTCCCCGAGCACCGCGTCCTCGTCCTCGTTCAGGACCACCGCCCGCAGGAGCGAGCGCGAGCGCTCGCGGCGTCGGTCGCGCTCGCTCTCGGACCGACGGAAGTCGAGCCGTTCCGCGAGGATCGCCTCGAGCACGTCCTCGAAGCGCTCGTCGCTCACGGATCGGTCGCCGGGACGCGTCGACGCGAGCCACTCCTCGACCTCCTGGCGCCACGCCTCGCCCCCGTACTCGTCGGCGTCGACGCGCCAGTCCCAGTGCGTCGCCGCCTCGCGCCAGAACCCCTCGACTGCGACGCGATGGTCGGCGAGCACGGCTTTCGCGACGCGGACGCCGTGCCCCGCCGCGGCCAGCACCTGATGCGGGCCACCCGACAGCCACCCGGCGACGTACGCGCCGTCGACGGCCGTCCGCCCGACGTGGTCGCTCGTCGGAACGGGATGCTCGCCGACCTCGTGGTCGAGTCCGGGAAGGCCCGCGAGGTAGTCGCCGTCGTACACCGACGCCGCGACCACGTACCGCGCCACGACTGGGTCGCCGTCCTGGAACACGACTTCGAACCGGGTGTCGTCATTCCCCGAGTCGTCGAGACGCGTCACGTCAGTCACGAGGTCGTCGACGACTTCGCCGCCGGCGACGCGGACGTGGCCGCGCCCGAGCGCGAGGAACTCAGACGGGGTGACGCCGAGGAAACCGAGGTAGTTCTCGACGAGCGCGCACCGCCGGACCGCCGACGGGCCGCGGTCGAAGACGACGACGTCGAGACCGTACCGCGCCAGAAAGAGCGCCGCCGACAGCCCGCTCGCGCCACCGCCGACGACGACCGCGTCGTACGCGTCGCTCGACGGCGCCGGTGCGTGCCCGGTCTCGGGAACGTCGACTGACGGCATCGGTCCTCAGACGTCGCCGGTGACGATCGCAGCGAGTTCGTCACGGTCGAACAGTTCCTCGCCGAACGCGTCGGGGTAGAGGAGCGCCGCGAACCGCTCCGTGAGGAACAGGTTCTGGATGGGACCCTGGTAGATGGGGCCGCCACGGTAGACGTCGCCGTTCTCGACGGCGGTGAGGTCGCTCGCGACGCTATGGTTCTCCATGAAGGAGACGACGGTGTCCTGGAACTCCGCTTCCGTCTTCGTCTCGTGACCGCGCACGAACAGCATCTCGGGGTCGACCTGGAGCATCGTCTCGTAGTCGATCTTCGAGCGGTTCTCCGAACTCAGCCCCTCGACATCGCTCCCTTCGAGTGCGTCGCCGACGCCGAGGTCCCGGAAGTGCTTCTTGTTCGTTCCGAGGTCGGTGATGCGGTACGGCGAGAACGACTCGGGTTCGTCGCCGCCGGCGAAACACAGCAGCCCGTTCGGGCGGTCGCTCTCCGCGGGGAGCGACGACTGGACGTCCGCCAGGACGTCGTCGTGGAAGCTCTCGAACGCCGCGTACCGGTCTTCCTTTCCGAACACCTGCGCGACCTTCTCGAACGCCTCGTACATCGTGTAGTAGCGGTAGTCGTGCCAGCCGTCGGTCCGCCGGAAGATGGTGTTCCCGACGAACGGGCCGACGTCGCTCGCGACCGCGTCGACGTCCTTGCGTTCGAGCCCGAAGAAGGCGTTGTTGACGAGCCATTCGGGGTCGGTGAGGTGGACGTCGTTGTCGAGCTCGTAGAAGATTTCCTTGTCGATGCCGCCGTCGCCGACGAACTGCGTGAGACCGTCCGTCGCGACGCTGACGCCGTCGAGTTCGTCGTAGTAGCTCGTGTAGTACCTGGAAGCGAACCCGATACCGGTGAGGCCGTCGCTTTCACCGAGTGCGACGCCCATGTCGGCGTAGCCGGGGAAGTACGTCGCCCACGACTCGGGCGTCTCCTCGAACGTGACGTCGGCAACGGGTGCCATCGAGACGGTGTAGGAGCCGTCGTCGGTCTCGGTACTGGTCTCGGTGTCGTCGGTGGTCGTCGACTCGCCGCTGGTCGTCGATTCGTCGGTGGTCTCGGTGTCGGTGCTGGTGGTCGTGGATTCGCTCTCGCGTTCGGTGCCGCTGGCGCACCCGGCGAGGGCGCCGGCGCCGAGCGTGCCGAGCGTTGCGATGACGCGTCGTCGTGTGCTGTCGTCTCCGTCCATACTGTTTAGGCTGGCCTAATCCATTGATAAACGCCTCGATTTAGGGTGGCCTAAAATTCCGGTTCTGTCGGGTATTACCGCCGGTCAGAACCGGTTCCGCCGTCCACGCGCGTCCCGCAGGGTCTCCGCCGGTCGAATCAGTCGTCCTCGGTCCGGTCGCCGCCGTCGGCGCGCAGGTCTGCCTCGGCGTCGCCAAACCCGAACACGGCCGCGAACAGCGCCAGGCCCGCTCGCGACCGCGTCGTCGACGGCGCACGATCCTCGCTCATACAATTTAGGTCGGCCTAACACAGCAAAAGGCTACCGGAGTCACGAGCCCGCGCTCTGTGGCTCGCGCACTCGACGCCTTCAGCGAGGCGCTCACTCGACGAGTTCGATCGCGTCGTCGCCGTTGGGGACCACGCAGACGAACGCGCCCTGCTCCTCGCCCTCGTTCCGATACCAGTGTACCGTCCCCGCCGGAATCAACAGCGAATCCCCGGCCGACACCGTGTACTCCTCCTCACCGATACCGACCACGTACTCGCCTTCGAGCACGTACTGCTCGTGCTCCACCGCGTTCGTGTGCCGGGGCACCTCGCTCCCCGGTGCGAGCGTGAACCGCCGCATCGCGAAGTTCGGCGCACCGTCTTCCTCGTCGAGCAACACGCCCTTGGACAACCCATCGGCCGCGTCGACGGATTCGTAAGTCACGTCCTCGCCTCGACGAACCACCGGCTCCGAAGTACCAGTCATATCTCGGGATTCGGCACGTCGTCACTTCAACCCTCGTCGTCTCCAGCGACCGACGCGGAGGACCGCCGATTTAAGACCGTCCCACCGCTAGCTAGGCGCATGCGAAGTTACCGAATCGGGTCGCTGTTCGGCATCCCGATAAAGTTGGACATCACGTTCCTGCTCGTCCTCCCGCTGTTCGCGTACCTCATCGCGGGCCAGGTCGAGCAGACCGTCCAGCTGGTCAACGCCCTCCCCAGGATCGCGATCGACCCGGCGAGCGTCGCCGACGAGAACACGCGCTGGGTCGTCGGCGCGGTCGCCGCGATCGGCCTGTTCACGTCCGTCGTCCTCCACGAACTCGGGCACTCGCTGACAGCGATGCGGTACGGGTACACCATCGACTCCATCACGCTCTGGATCTTCGGCGGCATCGCCGCGCTATCGGAGATGCCCGAGAACTGGAAGCAGGAGTTCATGGTCGCCATCGCCGGCCCCGTCGTCTCCGTCGCCCTTGGCGTCCTCTCCTACGTCGCCGTCGCCGCCGTCCCCCTCCCCACGTCGCTGGGCGCGGTCGCGTTCGTGTTCGCGTACCTCGCCGTGATGAACGTCGCACTCGCCGTCTTCAACATGCTCCCCGGGTTCCCGATGGACGGCGGGCGCGTCCTCCGCGCGCTCCTCGCCCGCGACCGACCGTACGCCAGAGCCACCCAGATCGCCGCGAGCGTCGGGAAGGGGTTCGCGGTCCTCCTGGGCCTGTTCGGCCTCCTCACGACGCAGTGGCTCATGATCGGGATCGCGTTCTTCATCTACATCGGCGCGAGCGGTGAAAGCCAGCAAGCCGTCATGAAAGCCGTGTTCGACGGCGTCACCGTCGCGGACGTCATGACGCCACGCGACCGACTCCACACCGTCACGCCCGTGACGAGCATCGCGGAACTCGTCGAACGCATGTTCCGGGAACGCCACACGGGCTACCCCGTCCTCGACGCCGGCGAACTCGTTGGCATCGTCACGCTCGCGGACGCCAAGGACGTCAAACCCGTCGAGCGCGACGCGTACACCGTCGGCGAGGTGATGAGCACCGAGTTGAAGACCGTCGACCCGGACATGAACGCGATGGACGCCCTCCAGGAGATCCAGAGCGACGACGTCGGGCGACTCCTCGTCGTCGAGGACGACGAACTCGTCGGTCTCGTCTCCCGGACCGACCTCGTCACGGCGTTCAACGTCATCCAGGAGAGCGGACGGCTGGCGGAGGTCACTGGCGAACGGACGAACGAAGCAGAGCAACGGGTCGCCTGACCCGGTCGCCAGTCTCGACCCTACTCCTCGCACTCCGGCGGCGGCCCGTCGGCGCCCCGGCGACGTCCTGCGTACGCGTACGGGGCGACCGCGAGTACGAACGCGCCAGCGAACAGGCCGACCCACGCCAGCTGGGTCAGTCCCCCGAAGACGTCGAAGTACGCGAGGAGCGACGCCCCGAGTACGCCCGCGGACGCGCCGACGACGTACGGCGTCCAGGACGTATCGCCGTGTTCGACGACGTCGTGGTACGCGTTCGCGCCGGCGGCGTCGAGGAGCTCTATCTCGCTCGACCGGTCGTCGTAGGCGACGATTCCGGCGTCGTCGAGCTTCGGTAGGTGGAACTGGTGGAGCGAGTTCCGCACGCTCTTTCGCTTCCGATAGTCGAGCTCCGCTGGGTCGACGTCGTGCTCCCAGCCGGCGACGTGCTCGCTCAGTTCGGAGAGCGACACGCACGCCTCGGGATGCTGACGGAGGTAGTGCAGCGCGAACCGGCGTCGCTGGTTCGCGAGGATGTCGAACAGTTCGTCGTCGTCTCGATCCGTTTCGTCTGGAGAGCTGTCGGTTCCACCCGCGTTCGTCTGACGCACGTCAGACGAAGTGGTGGAGTCGGACCCCCCTGTCTTCGGTCGTGCTTGACTCATTGTGTCCCCCCGGACGATACAATCAACTCAAGCATACATCTTAGTTATACAACTTTACCATCCAAGTTTCAGGGTATTGAGGATTATACTATCCGTTAAACGTGGGCTTGAAAGATATAATTACAAATTACCGATACTTGGAATACTGATTCGCGGCGGTGAGCGGGCGATTCCGTCCATCTCCGAGACCGTCCCCCGTCCGAAAAGATCGAACCCGCCGAACGCGTCGAAAGCGACGCCTGAAGCGCACGCTCGCAGTCGTTCCGGTCGGACGAACCGATACCACGCCGGTACCGGACCGTTCAGTAACCCCTTTAGGCGACGACGGGGAACCGAGGGGTATGTTCCTGGCACTCCGGTCGGAGGTCGAGACCGCACTCGAGGCCGCACTCGAGGCGCTGGACTTCCCGACCGACGACCTCGGAATCGAGGAACCGCCGGAAGACGTCGACGCCGTCCTCGCATCCAGCGTCGCGTTCCGACTGGCGGGCGAAGCGGGTGCGCCACCGCCGACGGTCGCGGTCGACGTCGCCGACGCCGTCGACGCCGACGCCCTCGAATACGTCTCGGCAGTGACGACACAGGGCCCCTACGTGAACTTCCTGCCGAGCGACGCGTACTTCCGCGCGACGCTCGAGGCCGGACAGGCCGACGACTTCGGGCACCTGGACGCGAAGGACGAGTCCGTCGTCGTCGAGCACACGAGCGCGAACCCGAGCGGCCCCATCCACGTCGGGCGCGCCCGCAACCCCATCGTCGGCGACGCCGTCGCGAACGTCCTCGACTACGCCGGCTACGACGTCTCCCGGCACTACTACGTGAACGACGCCGGCCGCCAGATGGCGGTGTTCACGTGGGCGTACGAGACGTTCGACGAATCCGACCTCGAAGGCGAACCCGAGCGCGACCGGGTCGAGTACGACCTCGTCCGCTACTACCGCAAAGGGAACGCGTTCCTCGAGGACGGCCCCGAGGACGAGGTCGAAGCCGCAGAAGCGGAGATCGCGGACATCATGCAGGGCCTCGACGACGGCGACGAAGCCACGTACGACCGCGTCACCGAGGTCGTCGACCAGATGCTGGAGGGCATGACCGAGTGCCTCGCCCGGCTCCCCGCGGAGTTCGACGAGTTCGTCAAGGAGACGCGGTTCATGTTCGACGGGAGCGTCGACGACGTCGTCGCCCAGTTGAAGGAGATGGACGAAGCCGTCTACGAGGAGGACGCGTGGCAACTCGACCTCTCTCCCCACGGTATCGAGAAGAACTTCGTGTTCCTGCGGAGCGACGGCACGAGCCTCTACGCGACCCGGGACCTCGCGCACCACGAGTGGAAGTTCGACAACTACGACCGCGCCGTCACCGTCCTCGGCGAGGACCACACGCTCCAGGCCGACCAGCTCGAGACGACGCTTTCACTCCTCGGGAACGACACCAGCCAGCTCGACCAGGTCGTGTACTCGTACGTGAACCTCCCCGGTGGCGCGTCGATGTCGACGCGCGAAGGCACCGGTATCGACCTCGACGACCTCCTCGACGAGGCCATCGCTCGGGCGCGCGAGGAGGTCGAGGACCGCCTCGACGACCGCATCCGCGACGACGACCTCACCGACGCGGACGTCGAACGCATCGCGCACCAGGTCGGGATCGGCGCGGTCCGGTACGACATCGTCTCGAAGCAACCCCAGAAGGCGATCACGTTCGAGTTCGAGCGCGCGCTGGACTTCGAAGCCCAGAGCGCGCCGTACGTCCAGTACGTTCACGCACGCGCTTGCGGCATCCTCGACGACGTCGACTCGGTCCCCGAGTTCGACGCGAACGCGCTCGAGAACGAGGCAGCCCGTGACCTCCTGCGGACCGTCGCGCGCTTCCCGGCGGTCGTCGAGGAGTCCGCCGACTCGCTGGAGCCGCACGTCGTCGCGACGTACACGCGCGAGTTCGCCGAAGCGTTCAACGCCTTCTACCGCGAATGCCCCGTCCTCAGCGAGGACGACCCGGCGGTACGCGGTGCGCGCGTCGCGCTCGTCGCCGCCGCCCGCCACACCGTCGCGAACGCACTCGACGTCCTCGGCGTCGCCGCCCCCGACTCGATGTAACCCCCGTCGGGTCCTGACCAGTCGCTCACCACGTGCTTCGTTCGTCGACGTCTCGAGGATCCGCGGCCGCTCTTTGCCTACGGTAGCAGCGGTGCGACGACGCCGGCACTCCCAATGAGGTCGCCGCCGACGAAGAAGATGGCGCCGGCGCCGACGCCGACGACGAGTAGCACGAAGAGCAGTATCCACGAGAGCGGTATCGAGTTGTCCTCAGCCATAATCTCGCTTGGTACGTCCCGTGGGATAGACGTTTCCGTTCGATACCGGTGCGGATTCGATGGTGGTCGCTATCGCTCGGTCGCGTCGCCAGTGGCGCGTCCACCGTCGGTCGCGGTCCGGTTGGTCGAGTTCGACCCGTTCTCGTAGTCCGCTTCGGCGTCGGGGATGTCCACGCTGTCGCCGTCGGTATCGTCGCCGTCACCGACTTCTTTGATGGCACTGGAGACGTCGTCCGCGCTCGCGACGTCGCTGTCCGCCGCCTCGGCGGTTTCGGCGTCGCCCGCGCTCCCGTCGGCGGTCGTCGTCGACTCGGCGCCCGCACCGAACTGTGGGCGCTCGTCCTCGTTCGCCTCGCCGAGCAATCGCGCGGCGAGGTAGCGGTACGCTTGCGCGGCCGGGGACTTCGGTTCGTGCACGACCAGGGGCGTGCCCGCGTGCACGCTCTCCCGGACCTTCGGGTCCTCGGGAACGGCGACGAGGAGGTCGCCACCGATCTCCTCGGCGACGTCCTCGGCCGAAACGGGCTCGTTCGGGCGTGTGCGGGTCACGACGAGGCCCCCTACCGTCCCACCGGCGCGCCCGACGAGGTCGACGGTCTTCGTCGCGTCCTGGACCGCCGCCGGGTCGGTCGTCGACACGAGGAGCGTCGCGTCCGCGAGCCCGAGCGGGAGGACGGACTCGTGACTGACGCCCGCGCCGACGTCGAGGAGGACGTAGTCGAAGCGGTCCCGGAGCGTCTCCACGACGGACGTGAGTTCCTCCGTCGACGCGTTCGCGTACCCGTCGAGTTCGACGCCGCTCGGGATCGCCCAGATGCCGTCCGCGAGCTCGTACGTCGCGGATTCGACCGACGCCGACCCACTGAGGACGTCGTGCAACGAGGTGCCTTCCGGCCCCAGACTTACGAACCCCGCGAGGTTCGCCATCCCGAGATCGGCGTCGACGATGACCACCCGGTTTCCGACGCCCGCAAGCGCCGTCCCCAGGTTCACGGTCGTCGTGGTCTTCCCGACGCCGCCCTTCCCGCTCGCGATGGCGTACACCGTCTCCTGACTCATTACGTCTCGATACAGTGCTGGTGGAGTAATAAATGGTGGTTCGAGCAGAACACGCACTCACTACCCGGGAAATGACGATAGTACTACAATATTTCGGGTTCGCGTCGTTCAGTCGGTTCAGGTCGTTCACAGCAGCCGTCTACCCGCGTCGTTCGCAGTCGTTCGCACCGTTCAAAACCGCACAGATACCGTTCAGCGCGCCTGAAACGTCAGAATCGTCCCTAACGGCTTGCCCCCTTCAAGTACCGATAGGCCATTGGATGAGATGCGACGAACCATGAACGCACACCAACTCATCGCGGCCGTCTTCGCCGTGCTCCTCGTGGGCGCTGGCGCGGTGGCCGCCGCACCCGGTGCATCGACCGCTGGACAGACCGCCGCAGACGCACTCCCCGGTGACGACGAGGACGCGAACGCCTCGGCGAGCTCGAACGCGAACGCCGACGCGGCCCCGGAGGACGACGGGGCGGAGACGGACGCTGACGACGGCGCGAACGATACGACGGGCGCACCCGAGGGTACGCCCGCGGACGGCGCCGCTAACGGCGCGGCGGACGCGGCGAACGACCGTTCGCTCCCCGAGCAGGCCAGCGACACCGCGAAGACCGTGCAGTCGACGATCGCGAACTGGTTCAGCTCGGACGCCGACGACCGCGACTCGGACTCGCTCGGTGACGCGCTCTCCTCCGTCCTCGGCGGCGACGACGAGAGCGACGACGCGAACGAGACTGACGCCGATGCGGACGCTGACGCCGACGTCGGTGCGAGCGCGGACGCGGGCGCCGACGCTGGCGCGAACGCGAGCGCAACGGGCCAGGACGCCGCGAGCGAGAACGCGAACGAGAACGGCATCGTCAACGCCGTCGTCTCCTTCTTCGACGGCGATGACGCCGACGCCTGACGACGCCACCCGAATCGGCCCACGACGCGCAACGACCCGCTCCTGTATCACGACCGCTGCACTCCCACAGACGCTTCTGATCCCCGGTGACGCCACGAACGACCCGGTGACGGTCCCGGATACCGTTCGGCCCCTTCTCACGTGACCGTCCGTACACTCCCGCGAACGCCGTCTTGCGGGCGTTTCGCGTCCAAGGAACAGTTACTTACGCGCACGTCGGCGAATTGTACGCAATGAGTCAGCAAGAGGGCGAGGAACAGTCCGACCGGAAGAAGTACGAGTTCCAGAAGGTCATCGAGGACCTGCAGTCCCACGAGGGATCAGGAACGCAGCTCGTTTCGATCTACGTTCCGGAGGACAAGCAGATCAGTGACGTGGTGGCACACATCACACAGGAGCACAGCGAGGCGTCGAACATCAAGTCCAAGCAGACGCGGACGAACGTCCAGGACGCTCTCTCCTCTCTCAAAGCGCGCCTGAAGTACTACGATACGGCCCCGGAGAACGGGATGGTGTTGTTCTCGGGTGCGATCGATTCCGGCGGTGGGCAGACGGACATGAAGACCGAGATCCTGGAGTCCCCGCCCCAGTCCGTCGAGTCGTTCCGGTACCACTGCGACTCGGAGTTCCTCACCGAGCCCCTGGAGCACATGCTCGCGGACAAGGGCCTGTACGGCCTCGTCGTGCTCGACCGGCGCGAGGCGAACGTCGGCTGGCTCCGCGGGAAACGCGTCGAACCCGTCAAGTCAGCGAGTTCGCTCGTCCCCGGGAAACAGCGCAAAGGTGGGCAGTCAGCGCAACGGTTCGCGCGACTGCGGCTCGAAGCGATCGACAACTTCTATCAGGAGGTCGCGGAGATGGCGAACGAACTGTTCGTCGCGAAGCGCCACGAACTCGACGGCGTGCTCGTCGGCGGGCCGAGTCCGACGAAAGACGAGTTCCTCGACGGCGACTACCTCCACCACGAACTCCAGGACTCCGTCCTCGGGAAGTTCGACGTCGCGTACACGGACGAATCCGGGCTGTACGACCTCGTCGACGCCGCGGACGAGGTGCTCGCGGACGCGGAGATCATGGAGGACAAGGAGCTCATGCAGCGCTTCTTCAAGCAACTTCACGACGGGAACAAGGCGACGTACGGGTTCGAGCCGACGCGCCAGAACCTCGTGATGGGGTCCGTGGAGCACCTCCTCATCAGCGAGGACCTCCGGCAGGACGTCGCGGTCTACGACTGTGGCGACACCGAGGAGTACGAGGTGTTCGACGCACGGAAGAACCCGCCGAGTCACACCTGCAAGGACGGGACTGCGGCGGACGTCGAGGAGCGCGAGGACGTCATCGAGTTCCTCATCGCAATCGCCGAGCAGCGCGGGACGGAGACGAAGTTCATCTCCACGGACTTCGAGAAGGGCGAACAACTCCTGAACGCGTTCGGCGGTATCGCGGGCCTGCTCCGGTACGAAACGGGCGTTTAACGTCGCTCGAGGGCTGGCCACAATCCTATTATCCGCCCTCCCCGAACTATCTTCTCGATGTCACGTACCGGGCTCGCCGACACTCTCCATCAGCGCGGCCGCATCCTCTCGCTGTTCGTCGACGACGCGAGAACGAAGCGCGCGGTCGTCGACGAACTGGACGTCTCCCGGTCGACCGTCGACCGGGCGGTCCGCGACCTGGAAGCACACGGCTTACTCGAACGCACCGACGACGGCTACGTCGCCACCGTTCCCGGTCGCGTGAGTGCGACGGTCCACGACCGATACGAGAGCGCGGTCGCGGACGTCGACGCGGCCGCGTCGCTCCTCGCCGTGCTGGACAACGACGTCGACGTCGACGAACGGATGCTCGTAGGTGCGACGACGATGCGTGCGACCGCACCCACTCAGTCCGCGCCACTCGATTGCCTCCAGGAGTGCATCGCCGCGAGCGACCGCCACCTCGGGATGTCCGCCGCGGACTCCGGCACGGGATTCGACGAGTTCTTCCACGAACAGGTCGTCCACGAGGGACTGGACCTCGAGTTCGTGTTCACGGAGGCGATGGCTGCGCACCTCCGCGAGTCGATGCCCGACCGCTGGCGCGACATGGCCGAACACGGGTTCGAAGCGTACACGCTCCCGGACCTCCCCTACGGAATCGCCGTCTGCGAGCACGACGACGAGGAGGTGGCGACCGCGGCGCTCGTCGTGTACGACGAACAGTCGCGACTCGCGGGCATCCTCTTCAACGACGCGCCCGAGGCGGTCGCGTGGGCGCGGGAGACGTACGAGAACCATCGGTCGCGAGCGACGCCTCTCGCGTTCGACGACCGTCGATGAATTCCGACGGGGACTCACTTCCTCCCCGTCGACGCGGCGTGCCCCCAATCTCCGTTCAACCAAACGAGCACTCCCCGGAGCCGTCGCCCCATCCCCCCTACGGTCGTGGGACGACACCACAAGGTAAGGACGGATACCTAATCACTCCACCTCCCGACGACCCGCTCACCAACTGAGTACTCGTATTTGAAGCTACCGGCGGCGCTTCGGGTCCCCCTTCACTCCATGAGTTGCTCGAGCTGATGTCGTCGTCGCCCGATCGCGACCCGAGGCTGGAGCGACCCCTCGTCCTCCAGATCCTCGAGGACGAGCATCGCGTCGATGCCGTCGTTCGCCAGGTCCTCGACGAGCGTCTCGATCTCCGACCGATTCAGTGCCAGCGACGACAGCATCCCGACGAGCAACGCCATCCGGACGCCCGCGGTCCCGTTCGGGAACGACTCAACGATCTCCTCGAAACGCACCTCCGACGCCGACTGCGCGTTCTCGGGCTTCGCCGCACTCACGCTCAGGCACTGCGTGCAGATCGTCGCCGCCTCACCCGGCGCGAACTCGCGGAGGTCCTCGGGCACGGTAAACGCCGTCACGTCACCACGGCATTCGGAGCATTGCATAGTCCCCCCCACACGCCCGACTGCCTAAAAACTAGTCTGCGACCCACCGGTCAGTCGACGAAAACGCACTCGACGTCAGTCCGCGTCCACGGCCGCTTCCGCCGCCGCCTCCGCGTTGGCTTCCTCCTCCTCGGCCTTCTCCTCGGCTTCCTTCTTGTCCTTGATCTTCTTCAACCGGAAGATCTCCTCGCGCTCTTGCTCCTCGAGCTTCTGCTCGATGTACTCCTGGTTGTTGTAGAGTTCCGGGAGGAGCTTGAACTCGAGTGCGTTGACGCGGCGCTTCGTCGTCTCGATCTCCTTCAGCATCTTCTTCATCGCCGTCTCGACCTCGGCGGCGAGGATGATGGACTCGAGCAGGTCCTCGTAGGCTTCCGCGGCCTCGTCGATGCGCGCGGACGTCCCGAGGACGCCGTACCCGCGTTCGTCGAGGCTCTTCTTCACCTTCGAGGACTCGATCTGTGGGACGACGACGCCCATGATGTTGTTGGACTCCGTCGTGATCTCGGGGTGTTCTTTGAGGGCTGCGGCGGCGCCGCGCACGGCGACGTCGCCTTCCATCGCGCGAGCCATGTTGATCTTCTTCTGGGCCGTCTGGTAGTCCTCTTCGAGGCCGCCACGGACGTCCTGGGCCTTGTCGAGGATGTCCATGAACTCCATGATGAGGCCGTCGCGCTTCTGCTCTAGCGTGTCGTGGCCCCGCTCGGACAGCTCGATGCGGTCCTCGATCGCCATGAGGTTCTTCCGAGTGGGCTTGACGTCCTTGGCCATCTGTTGGGAGGTACTATCGTTGGCGTCGGTATAACGGTTTATATCTGTGGCATCCTGGGGGCGTCAGAAATTGCCGTGAGGCGGCTAGAAGATGCCCTGTGTTCGGTCCATGGCGGCGACGACGACGGTGTGGGGGAGGGTGAGGACGGCGATGGCGACGAGGTAGAGGCCGACGAGCGTGGGGAGCGTGTTCGGAGTGACGGGGACGGCGAGGTGGAGGGCGGCGACGACGACGAGTGCGCCGGCGGTCAGTGGTGCGGCGTCGCGGGCGAACGCGGCGAGGGCGCCGAGTTCGTCGCCGACGGCGAGTGCGCTGGCGGCGTCGTCGTCGACGGCGACGAGGCGGGCGACGTGCCTGAGGGCGTGCCACCCCGAGAAGTACGCGCCGACGGCGAGGATGGGTGGGACGACGAGGAAGAAAGTCCAGAGGACGACGGTTTCGCCGACGTCGACGATCCACGCGGTGCTGGCGCCGTCGGCGCGGTAGCCGTTCGCGAGCGCGAGGGCGGAGAGTGCGGCGACGGCGACGGCGAGCGCGAATCGGGCGTCGGTCGTGAACAGCCACGCGAGCGAGGTAGTGGTCGCACCGAAGGGGGCGAGGAACCATCCGAGGACGCGCTCGTACGTCGCGGGGAACGCGACGAGTGGGACGGCCATCGGGAGGGCACCGCGGACGAGTGCGGTGAGCCCGCGCTGGCCGCGACCGCGCGGGTGTTCGCCGTCGAATAGCGCGACGAGCGGGTAGACGTCGCCCTGTCCCCAGTGCGCCCACGTGAGCGCGACGAAGCCGACGGCGGCGACGGTCGGCGCGAGGAACCACGCGACCGCGTACGCGCCGCCGAGTCCGAGGTAGAGCACGCCGACGGCGAGCTGGTGGCGGCGCGTCGCCGGCTCCCCTGCGGTCCGCGCGAGTGCGAGGTGGTCGAGTGCGCCGTGGGGGAGTCCGAACAGGACGACGCTCGCGACGAGCGGGACGAGCTGGACGGAAAGCGGCGGTCGTGGTGCGCCGACGGCGAACGCGACGAGTAGCGTCGTCACGACCACCCACGACGGCACGACCGCGAGCTTGCGGAGTCCGCTCCTGACCGCCGCCGTCGAGGGGTCCCCGCGGTGTGCTGTCGCGGTCATCGTGGTACGACCGCGCCGAGTTCCTCGACGGTCGGGAGGTATCGGCGGACGACCGCGGGCACGGCGACCGACGGTGCGGCGAGCGCCCACCGCAACAGCACGAGTCCCTGGACGACGAACAGGTTCGTCACCAGGAAGAACAGTGCTTCCTCGATGGGGAGTCCGAGGACGGCGACGCCGGTCGTGTACGTCGGCGACAGGATCCAGATGCCCGCTTCGATCGCGATGCGGTCGGCGACGCAGAGGTACAGCGTCGGGACGAGCACGCCAGCGAGTACGGTCCGGCGTGCGCGAGCGAGCACCGGCCAGCCGAACGCCCACTGCACCGCGAACACGGGCGCCGCCCACGCGACGATCGCGCCGAGATACAGCAACTTCGGGCCGGCGAGGATGGCCACGACGCCGAGTGCGCCGAGGGCGACCGCAACGACGACGCCGCCGACGCGAGCGGGACGCGACACCGACACGTCAGTGACGTCCGTGAGGTCGAGGTTCCCCAGCCAGAGCGCCGTCAGCAGCGACTGGAACACGAAGAACGCGTACTCCTCGATGGGCGCCCACCAGATCCGGGCGAGCACCGTCTGGTCGCCGTACCACCAGACGCGGCGCGCGACGAGGTAGTTGTCCCACGGCGTGGTGTACGCGACCGCGAGCACGATCACGATCGGCGTGCCGAGTCCGAGCGTCCGCCGCCACGCGCTCCGGTCGCGGAGCCACGTCGCTACGACGACCGCGAGGAGTGCTGGTACGACGAACGCCAGGTGGAACTGGATGTACGATGTAGTCACGTGCTCTCACCGATCGACCGTCTTCCGGCGAACCGGCGAGTGGCCGGTTGCGTTCGTCGCCCCGATACAGTCAGCGAAACCGCGAACGAACCGACGACTCAGTCGTCGGCCGTCGCCGCACCGCTGTGCGCTTCCCTCTCCGGGCTTGCCGCGTCGAGGATGTTGTGACTCTGAAGTAGGATGAACCCGAACCCGACCTTCGCGACCAGGTCGATCACCATGAACCCGGCCGTCTCGATGGGGAGGCCGACGGCGTTCAGGCCTTCGGTCCCGACGAGCCACCACACCGGGTAGACGAGCCACACTACCGTCACGAGGTTCCGTAAGGTGGTGAACGTGCTCCGGGCCTCACTGCTGAGGTTCTGGGCCTGTTCGGTGAGGTTGCGGAACAGGAAGAACAGGAGCACGAGCAGGAACGCGGTACTGATGCCCCACCAGATGAGGCGCTGTGCACCGGTTCCGAGTGCGGCGGCCGGCGCGTCTCCGGTGAGCGTCGCGACGGCACCGGTCCCGATCATCGCGACGTCGAGGCCGATGAGCGTCGCGATCGTGTTCCGGTCGGCCCCGGCAAGCAAGCCGAGGTCGTACAGGAGCAACGGCGTGGTGAACAGCCAGTCAGTGTACCGCGCCCAGTAGATCGGGAGTTCCTCCCCGCCGACTGTGACGGTCGTCAGTCCGTACCCGAGTGCCATCGCGAGGTAGTTCGAGAACGCGATCGCGGTGATGAAGATCGTCGCGATGTAGAACTTCTGTCGTCTGGTGTCCTCTACGCCCCAGCCCCTGGCGATGAAGTACAGCATCCCCAGGAACATGCCTGCCGTTCCGAGCCATAGCCACAGTACCTCTGAGCCTTGTTCTGCTACCATGATTCACCTAATCGTATGGGGGGGAGTACACTAACTGCACCACCGGAAATTTCCGCACCCAACGCCGGGGCTTCAACTGGGGGTGGATGAACGGTCGCCGCTGTCCGTGATTTCGCCGACGACCTTCCCGAGCGCCGCACGCAGGTGCTCGTGGAACGTCGACGGCGACAACCCCATCGACTCCGCGATCGCCTCGCCGCTGACCGCCCGCGGCGACTCGAAGAATCCTGCCGCGTACGCGCGCGTGAGAACCGCCCGCTGGCGCTCCGTGAGTTCGTCCTCGACGGTCGCGAGCAACTCGCGACGCGTCCGCGTCTCCTGGTCGCGATTGTGGTACGCCACCAGCGCCGCGTCGGGATACTGCGTCTGGACGGACGCGATGACCTCCCGTCCGTCACACGGCGCCGGAACAGCCAGTCCGAGACGTGCTTCGCCCGGCTCGGCGACGAGCGCGTCCACGGACACGCCCCGTTCGGCGAGCATCGCCACGAGCTCGGTCGCTGGCCCGTCGTACTCCACGAGACAGCCGTCGTCGTCGGCAACGACCACGTCGAGCGACACCGACTCGAAGTCGGCGGCGACCTCGGCGACCGCCTCGGCGTCCGCACCCGTCACGTCGAACAGGAGCAGGAGTCTATCGCCCTCGCCCTCCGCGCCCGCGAGCGCGACCGAACACTCCGCGAGGTTCGCGAGCGCCACCGGGAACAGGTCCGTCGCCGCCACGTCCATCCGCACCTGCGCGACGTCGTCCGACGCCACCCGCCGCTGGTTCTCCACCGCGTTGATCGCGGTCGCGACCGTCCGCCCGAGCGACGCGAGCACCACGCGCTCGTGCTCGTCGAACCGCCCCGCCTCCCTCGCGTACACCGCGAGCACGCCGTACGTGACGTCGCCGTAAGCGAGGGGGACGGCCGCCATCGAATCGTACCGATCGGGCCACCCCGGGCCGTGGAGTCGCCCGCCCGACTGCTTGCTCGCGTCCGGAACGAGGTGGAGCGACGCCGTCTCAGCCGTCCGAATTACGGGGTCGTCCGCGGCGAAGTCCACGTCGAACGACCCCAACTCTCGGGAGCCCCCGTTCTCGTTCGCGAACCCGACCACGGGCGCGACGCCGCCCGCGGACCGGTCGTACTCGCCGACCCACGCCAGGTCGTACGTCGACGTCTCCGCGACGCGCTCACACACCCGTTCCTGTAACTCCTGTCGGGTCGTCGCCTGCACGAGTGCGGTCGTGACGTCTGCGAGCAACCCGTCGACTCGCGACAGCACCGACTCCAGTGCCTGCCGTTCGTCGCGGTACGCGCGAGCGCGCTCCCGGGCGGCACGCTCCACGAGCTTCCGACGCGTCACGTCCGTCTGGAAGCCAACGAAGTACTCGACGTCGCCGTCGTCGTCGAACAGCGGCGCGACGTCGACGCGATTCCAGAACATCTCGCCGTCCTTCCGGTAGTTCCGTAGCGTCACCGACACCGACTCGGCGTTCTCGACGGCCTCGCGCATCCGCGCCACCGGCTCCTCGCGTGTGCCCTCGCCCTGGAGGAGTCGACAGTTTCGACCGATCACCTCCTCTCGACTGTATCCCGTGATACGCTCGTACGCGTCGTTCACGTACACGAGCGGGTTGTCGTTGAGCGACGGGTCCGTTATCGTGATGCCGATCGGGGCGGCATCCATCGCGGACTCCTTCAGCGCTTCCGTCACCAGCACCGACCGCGCCGGAGACTGCGCTGGCCCCTCGCCGTCGTAGGTCGTCCCGCCGTCCGTGGCGACCGCCCGATCCGTCTCGCGTTCAGTCCGCGAGGACGGGTCGCCGACATCGGACCGCCAGCGCCGCGTATCACGCGCTCTCATACCCTAGCTGTGGATTCACTCAGTAATTGCTTTCACCCATACAGGTTACCCATCCCATCGATTTCACGCTCTCAGATCTGACGCCGTCGCTCGGCGTCGCGAACGAAAGGAAAAAGGTCCAACCGTCAGTCCGCAGCGACTTCCTCGCCGACCTCTTCGACGTAGTACTTCTCGATGAAGTCCTCGTCGACGCGGTTCAGCTCCGTCTTCGGGAGCATCGACAGCAGCTCCCAGCCGATCTCGAGCGTCTTCTCGAGGTCACGGAGCGTCTCGTAGCCCTGATCGACGAACTCCTCCTCGAACCGGTCCGCGAAGTCCAGGTACTTGTTGTCGCGCTCGCTGAGCGCCTCCCGACCGACGATGTTCACGAGGTCGCGCAGGTCCTCGCCCTGCGCGTAGTTCGCGTACAGCTGATTCGCGACGTCCTCGTGGTCCTCGCGAGTCAAGCCCTCCCCGATGCCGTCGTCCATCAGTCGCGACAGGCTCGGCAGGACGTTCACCGGCGGTTTCAGGCCCTGACTGTTAAGGTCGCGGTCCATCATGATCTGGCCCTCCGTGATGTACCCAGTCAGGTCCGGGATCGGGTGCGTGTCGTCGTCACCCGGCATCGTCAGGATCGGGAGCTGCGTGATCGAGCCCTCGACGCCCTTGATGCGACCCGCACGCTCGTAGATCTGCGCCAGGTCCGTGTACATGTACCCGGGGTAGCCACGGCGACCCGGGACCTCCTCGCGTGCCGCACCGATCTCCCGGAGCGCCTCACAGTAGTTCGTCATGTCCGTGAGGATGACGAGCGTGTGGTACCCGTGCTCGAACGCGAGGTACTCCGCGGTCGTCAACGCCACCCGCGGCGTCACCGTCCGCTCGACCGCGGGGTCGTCCGCGAGGTTCATGAAGACGACCGAACGCTCGAGTGCGCCGGTGCGCTCGAAGTCAGCCATGAACTCGTTGGCCTCCTCCTGCGTGATCCCCATCGCGCCGAAGATGACCGCGAACTCCGACCCTTCCTCGCCCTCCTGCTCCTCCTCTTCCGGAACGGTCGCCTGCCGCGCGATCTGGAGCGCGAGATCGTTGTGCGGCAGTCCACTACCCGAGAAGATCGGGAGCTTCTGGCCGCGAACGAGCGTGTTCATGCCGTCGATAGCGGAGACGCCCGTCTGGATGAACTCCTCGGGGTACTCCCTGGCATAGGGATTGATCGCCTCGCCGACGATGTCGCGGCGCTCCTCGGGAACGATGTCCGGGCCGCCGTCGATCGGCTCCCCGGAGCCGTCCAGGACCCGCCCGAGGAGGTCCTCGGTCACGGGCATCTTCATCGTCTCGCCCAGGAAGCGGACGGACGAATCCATGTCGATACCGGAGGTGCCCTCGAACACCTGGATCGCCACCAGACCCTCGCTGGACTCCAGCACCTGCCCGGTGCGCGTACTGCCGTCGGGCGTCTCGATCTCGACGATCTCGTCGTACCCGATGGCCTCGTCGACCTCGGCGAACACGAGCGGCCCGGAGATCTCCGTGATAGTTTGGTATTCCTTCATGGTCAGTAGAGTTCACGCAGCTGGTTCGTGATGGAGTCCTCGAGGTCGTCGACGAACTCGGAGACCTCGTCGTCCTCCGTCGTCGCGATACGGTTCAGCTTCGGCGTCGCATCTATGTTCTGGATCTCCTCGACGGGCACGCCGGCGTCGAGCGCCTCCCGAGCCTCGTCGTTGAAGTGCTTGATCGCCTGCAGGATGCGGTAGGTCTTGTCGGGCGGACAGTACTGGTCCACCTCGATGAACGCGTTCTGCTGGAGCCACGCCTCGCGCAGGTAGCGCGCGACCTCCAGGATCAGGCGCTGGTCCTCCGGGAGCGCGTCCTTCCCGACGAGCTGAACGATCTCCTGGAGTTCGCCCTCCTCGTCGAGGACGTCGACCGCCCACTGGCGGATCTCCGGGAAGTCCTCCGCGACGTTCTCTCGGTACCACGGGTCGAGCTGGTCCTTGTACAGCGAATAGGACTCGTCCCAGTTGATCGCGGGGAAGTGCCGACGTTCGGCGAGGTCCGCGTCAAGCGCCCAGAACGTCTTCACGATACGGAGCGTGTTCTGCGTAACCGGCTCCGAGAAGTCCCCACCAGGGGGACTCACCGCACCGATGACCGAGATGGAACCCTCGGTACCGTTGATGTTCTTGAAGTACCCTGCTCGCTCGTAGAACTGGCTGAGGCGCGCCGCGAGATAGGCCGGATACCCCTCCTCGCCGGGCATCTCCTCGAGACGCGAGGAGATCTCGCGCATCGCCTCCGCCCAGCGGCTCGTGGAGTCCGCCATCAGCGCCACGTCGTACCCCATGTCGCGGTAGAACTCCGCGATGGTGATACCCGTGTACACGCAGGACTCGCGTGCCGCAACCGGCATGTTCGACGTATTCGCGATGAGACAGGTACGCGCCATGAGCGCGTTCCCCGTCTGCGGGTCCGGGAGCTCCGGGAAGTCGTCGATGACCTCCGTCATCTCGTTCCCACGCTCACCGCACCCGATGTACACGACGATGTCCGCGTCAGAGAACTTCGCCAGACTCTGCTGAGTCACCGTCTTCCCGGAGCCAAAGGGCCCCGGAATCGCCGCCGTCCCACCCTTCGCGAGCGGGAACAGACCGTCGAGGATGCGCTGACCGGAGACCAACGGCGTCTTCGGCGTCTGCTTGTCACCGGCCGGCCGTGCCTCACGGACCGGCCACTCCTGACGCATCTGGATCTCCTCACCGTTCGCGAGCTCCGCGACCGGCTCCTCGACCGTGAAGTTCCCCGCCTCGATGGCGACGACCTCACCGCCCTCGTAGCCCGGCGGCACCATGACCTTGTGCTCGATCGTCACCGTCTCGTCGACCACACCGATGACGTCACCAGCTTCGACCTCGTCGCCCTCCGACACCGTCGGCTCGAACTCCCAGGTCTTCTCCAGGTCGATACCCGGCGCGTCGACACCACGGTCGAGGAACGGCGAACCCATCTTCTCCTCCAGCACGTCCAGCGGACGCTGCACGCCGTCGTAGATGGTGTCCAGCATCCCCGGACCCAGGTCCACGCTCAGCGGCTCGCCCGTGTTCTCGACGGGCTCGCCCGGCGCAACCGCGGACGTCTCCTCGTACACCTGGATGGTGTACAGGTTCCCTTCGATCTCGATGACCTCGCCCATCAGCCCTTCGTCGCCCACGTAGACGACGTCGTTCATCCGGGCACCGAGGTCCGTGGCGGTCACGACCGGACCACTCACGCTTTCGATCTGCCCGTCCTCTCGGACGTCAGCGTCTGTTGCTTGACTCATTGCGTTAATCTTCGTCCATCAGGTCGATACCGATCGCTCGCTTGATCTGCTCGCGCAGTCCGCTCGCGCCCGCACCGCCACCGAGCGTCACGAACGTCGGTTCGATACTCGTATCGACGATACTCCGCGGCTCCCGGGACAACTCCGCAACGTCGTCGTCGTGCATCACGACGATACCGACGTTCTCGTCGCGAGCGACCTCGCGAACGGCATCGTCGAGCGCATCGGCGTCCTCGGATTCCACGTTGTGGAACTTCCGGACGCCAGCCAGCCGGAACCCCGTCGTGAAGTCCGGACTCCCGATGACAGCGATCTCCTGGCTCATATCGTGACCAGCTCCGTCTCGATCTCCTCCTCGTCCAGTCCCGCCTCGCGACCACGTGCGATCGCGCGGATGTTGTCGACCTCGCGCTCCTTCGCGATGATGTACGCGAGCACCGGCGAAATGGATATCGGATGGACGTGCGACAGGTTATCGGCGTACTTCTGGAGCGCCGCGTCCAGCGCGCGCTCGAACCCGATGAGGCTGTCCGCGTCCTCGAGTTCGGCGAGCGCCGGCCCGATGTCGTCGCCGTACTGGCTATCGCGGATGCGGGCGACCAGTTCGCTCCGGTTCGACACGAGCCCCGACAGTTCATCGCGCGAGAACAGCACGCCGCCCTCGATGAAGTACTCGGTCGGGTCGAGGTCCGCGCCGCTGCGGGCCAGCCGGAGCGCGTTCCGCGCGTTCCGGAAGTCGATCTCGGCCTGCATGAACTCCGCGTACAGCGCCAGCGGACTGTCGGGCTCGTACGACCCGATCTCGTCGAGCAAGTGCTCGTAGAACGCACGGTCGGCCGCGTTCTCCAGGGGAACGAGGACGTCCGTCTCCTCGTACTCGGGGAACGCCTCACGCATCCCCTCCTCGAAGATGGTGCCGTCGAGCAGTTCCACGACGCCCTCGACGGACTGCGCGTCCAGCAAGCGTTCGAGGAACCGGTCGTCGAACTCGCCGGCCCGAATGAGGTCGGACTCGACCTCCTCGCGGGACGCCCCGGAGTAGAGCCCGCGCAGCACCGTCTTCACGTTCCACACGTCGAACTTCCGGAGGTACGCGGCGATCTGCTCGTACAGCCGACCGCCCGCCCAGTCGAGGACGTCCTCGAAGTTCTTCGCGAGGTTCCGGTTGAGCGCGTACTCGATGAGGTCCACGCCGCCGTGACGCGACCCGAGCGCGTTCATCTCGGTCTCGTACTCGGTCTCCTCCATGTACCGCGCTATCTCGCTCGGCCCCATCCGGACGAGCTTGCGGTAGTCCTCGTCGTCGAACAGCTTCGCACGGCGGGCCCGGATGCGGGCGTTGACGTACTCCGGGTTAGCTCCCTGTGCGCCGCTCATTCTTCCTCGTCGAACAATCTGTTACTTATCTCCTTGAGGTTGTCCTCCCAGACGCCCTCGAGGAGGGAATCGAACGTGTTGTTCACGCGAACGCGACTCTCTTCGGCTTCGACGACGACGCCACCGAGACAGTCGCGGGTGCCGGCGACCTCGTAGCCGTCGTAGTCCGCGACGATGTCTTCGAGGAGGTCCTGGTCGTCCTCGCGGCCGTACACGGCGACGCTCGCGTCGTCGTCGAACTCGACGCTCGCAGCGTCCAGTAGGGCGCGCGTGAGCTCTTCACGTTCCGCGCCCTCCAATGCCGCGAGCTGCTCCTCGACGCGCTCGCGGACGTCTTCGAGGACGTCCCGGCGCGCCTCCAGTCGCATCTGCTTCGCTTCGAGCTTCGCGCTGGAGAGCTGCTGTTCTCGCTCCTGTGCTATCGTCCGTTCGGCCGCGCGCTCGGCCTCGGCTATCGTCTCCTCGGCGTCGGCTTCGGCCTCCTCGACGAGACGCTCCGCTTCCGCCTCGCCCTCCGACCGGATATCCTCCGCACGCGCGCGGGCTTCCTCCCGGATGTCCTCAACGACTGTATCCAGACTCATTGTTGGAAAACGAACCGAGTGGTTAGATGAACAGCGGGACGAGCGCCAGGATGACGAGCGTCTCCGGCAGGACCGTCATCAGGATCGCGATACCTGTGGAGATCGAGTCCTCGGCGAGCGCGCCGATGGCGGCGGCGCCGATACCACGCTCGGCGTAGCCGGAACCGAGTGCGGCGAGCCCGATGCCGATCGCGGCCATGGGGCCCTGCAGGTTACTCGCTGCTTCCGGGCTGAGACCGCCGCCGCTGGCGTTGTGTTCGGACAGTGCGAAACCAAGACTGAGTACGTGTTCTGCGAGTTCCATCATAATTGCGTAGTCCTCCGTGGTGTCTACCAGACAGGTCGTACTGGCCACAGCGCACGCATAAAGCTTCCCAAAGAAATCGGCCGGTACTGGCGGTATAACCCTGAGAGACGGCAGGCGATTATAAAGACGCTTTCGGTCTCGACCGACGGCCGGGACGTTCCGTGCGTCGGCGACCGGAGCGAGAACGCGTACCGGTTAGTTCACCGAACGAAAAGCCAGAGCGGGAACCGGTCAGTCCTCGGTCGTGTACTCGCGCTCGTAGCCGAACGGCTCGAACACGCGACCGCCACCCTCGTAGAACTTGTCGAAGAACTCGACGAACTCGAGACGCACGCCCTGCAGGCCGGCGCTCGTCACGCCGAGCATGAGGACGAGCAGGTGTCCGACGACGAAGATGAGCACGCCGAGGATCACGAACAGCGGGCCACCGTGGACGAGGCCCTCGAAGAGCACCTCGCCGTTTTCGACGGCCTCCGGGCCTTTACCCGTCAGGAAGTGCGTCTCGCCCTCGTGTTCGTACGCGCCCCAGAAGAGGAGGTTGACGACGAGCGCCATCCCCGCCTTCGCGAGCAGCACCGCCGCGATCCGGATGTACGAGAGGACGTTCACGAGCGCGTTCGGCGCCTCGAGGATGCCGACCGCGATTCCGGGAGCGCCGTACTTCGAGATCTCGCCGTAGAGCACGCCGAGGAACCCGCCGAGTGCGACGACGAGCCCGAGCGTGCCGAGGACGCCCGGAAGTCCCTCGAAGCCCGCGAGGTACGTCTCGCGGAGCGGCTCGAACAGGATGGGGTCCTTCATCTCGAACGCCTTGTTACTGAACATCCACGTCCAGACGCCGATCATGAGGAACCACCAGGCCAGGTTGTGCGTGAACGCGTCGACCAGCCCGTGACTCCGGTCGTTGAAGAACCCGAACCAGAACCCCACGGTCATGTGGAGGATTCCGGCGACGAGACTGAGGATGAGCCACGAGCTCGCGTAGTCGCTGTACGCGCCCTGCAGGCCCTTGTGCATCGGCGGATGGCCGTCGAACACGATCTCGCCGAGGACGTGCATCCCGAATATCTCGCCGTACAGCACGCCGAAGATCATCGTGAACACGCCAGCGAACAGCGCGATTGCGCCGATGGCCTGGATGATCTCGGATTCGAACTTCGAGTAGATACCGTAACCGATCGCAGCGTACAGGATTCCGTACCCGAGGTCACCGATCATGAATCCGAACATGAACGGGAACGTCAGCATGATGATGACCGTCGGGTCGATCTCGGTGTACTGGGGCCGACCGACCATCTTCGTCAGGGACTCGAACGGCGAAACGAAGCCGTTGTTATCCTGGACTGTCGGCGGCTGGTCGTCCATCGACAGCTCGCTGCCGCCGTCGGTGACCGCTTCGGTGTGGTCGGGGTCGCCGTGCTGGTCGTACTCCGCACGCTCGAGCTCTTCGACGTCGGCGCGGTCGTCGACCGCGTCCACGATCTGTCGTTCGAGCGTGTCGACGTCGTTCGTCGGAATCCAGCCCTCGGCGATGAACGCGTTCTCCGTCGTCGCGAACTGGAGCGGTGCTTCGGACTTCTGGACGTCGATACTGAGTCGTTCCTCGGCTGCGAGCAGGAACCCAGCGACATCCAGGCGGAGCTCCTCGATCTCGCCCTCGACCGTACTCAGCTTCGACTCCAACTGCTGCTTGCGGTGTCGGAGTTCCTCGGCGTACTCGCTCGGGTTGCCCTCGGCGTCCTCGGGCACCTCGATCGTCGTGAAGTCCACGCCGACGAGCAAGTCGTCGAGGTACTCCTCGCGCGCGTTCGACTCCGGATAGACGAACGCGGCGACGTACGCCTCCGCATCCTCGACCTCGAACTCGCGGACGACCGCGGCGTCGCGGAGCGCCTCGCGGATGCCGGCGGCGTCACCTTCGCCGACGCGAACGTCGAGTTGCTCGTATCCAGAGAGCAGATGAAGCGGCAGACCGAGCGCCTCGAACGGTTCGAGCGAATCGATGCGGTCCTCGAGCTCGCGAAGTTCGTCGTCGAGTTCGTCCCGGCGGTCGTCGAGCTCGTTCGCCTGCTGGCGGACGTCCTCGAGTTCGTCCTCGAGCGCGTCGTCCGTGACGATGCGGCTCGGGCCGGCGTTGGCATCCTCGACGTCGAGGACGTTCTCCAGCGACCGGACGGTGACGAGCTTCTCGGACGCCTGGTCCGCGCCCTCGCCCGGATTCCCGTTGTCGAATCCGTCCCAGGACCCGTCGTAGTCGCTGAGGTGGACGAGGTTCAGGTCGTGAACGGCCTCGATGACGTCGGACATGACCGCTTTCGATCCCGTCACCGAGACCTTGCTCATCCGCTCAGGTCTGAGCATGGACCTCCTCCGTGAAGCGCTCGAGGACGAAGTCGACGACGTCGTCGACTCGGCCCTCGGCGCGTTCTCGGAGGCGCTCGCGCTCCGTCTCGCCCTCTTCGAGGACGCGCTGGCGCTCCGTCTCGATCTCCTCGCGAGCTTCCTCGAGCTCCGATTCCTCGAGTTCGCGCGCCTCCTCCTCCGCCTCCTGGCGGATGTCTTCGGCTCGTTCCCGGGCCTCGGAGATACGCTCCTCGCGGTCGGATCCAGCCTCCGCGATTATGTCGTCGGCCTCTCCTTCGGCCGTCTTGATGCGTTCGAGAACCTCTGGCCTCGGCATAGTATGAACGTGGGAAGGTTACCACAGGGCCTATTTGGTAGTTGCGAAAGGGAGTCGCCCGCTTCGGCCGCTCGTTCGTGCAATTCCTGCCACGTCGTCGCTGGAATCAGCAATACTTTGTTCGCGCCCCCCCAAGATTGGTGTAATGGGAGTTCTCGAAGACAAATCGCGGGCGCGGTTGTTCTACAAGTACCTCTCGAAGGTGTACGATACGATCAATCCGTTCATCTGGAACGAGGAGATGCGTTCGGAGGCGATCGGGATGCTCGACGTCGAGCGCGACGACCGCGTGCTCGACGTCGGCTGTGGGACCGGGTTCGCGACGGAGGGCTTGCTGGAGGTCGTCGACGAGGTGCACGGACTCGACCAGAGCCCCCACCAGCTGGAGAAGGCGTACGCGAAGTTCGGGAAGTACGGGCGCGTCCGCTTCCATCTCGGTGACGCCGAGCGCTTGCCGTTCGAGGACGACGCGTTCGACGTGGTGTGGTCGAGCGGGAGCATCGAGTACTGGCCGAACCCCGTCGAGACGCTCCGGGAGTTCCGCCGCGTCTGCAAGCCCGGCGGGCAGGTCCTCGTGGTGGGGCCGAACTACCCGAAGTCGAGCGTCTTCCAGAAGCTCGCGGACGCCATCATGCTGTTCTACGACGAGGCCGAGGCCGACCGGATGTTCCACGACGCCGGGTTCGAGGACGTCACGCATCGCGTCATGGGGCCGTCGTACGACCCGGACATCGCCATCACGACGCTCGCTCGCGTCCCCGACGGCGAGTCAGTGGACACCGACGCGGCCGCGTCGAGGGAGACGGAAGCTGACGCCTGAGGTCGTCGACGGCCACGATCCCTGGTTCTCTTTCTCTTCTTCCGCTGTACTGGAGTCGTGCGGCTGGCCGCGTTCTCGCCTGCGGTGGTGCTGGTGCGCGCGACGAGTGCGCCGTCGGCGTAGATGGCGACGGTGACGGTGTCGCCGGGTACTGGAAGCGGGGCGTTCGTCCCGGCGAGTTCGAACGACGCGGTGTCGCCGGCGGTCCACGCGCCGTCGTAGCCGCGGTTGAACGGGCCGGTTGGGCCGGGGGCGAAGCCGCGAGCGGCGAAGAACGGAACTGGCGGCTGGTGGCGTAGCGGTGTGTCGTCGACGGTGACGACGACCCGGAGGTCGCCGTCGTCGACGTGGAGAGCGTCGCCGCCGCGGTGCTCGAGGACGACCGCGTTCGCGGTCGCGTCCACGGTCACGGCGATGCGGGCATCCGGCGGCGACGCCGGAAGGGTGACGCCGAAGGCGAACGCCACCGCGGCGCCGCTCGCGAGCACGACCGTGAGGGCGAGTGCGAGCGCGACACCGACGACGGAACTGATCGCCCTATCCTGGCTGCTGGAACGTGCAGGCACCTCGGTGTTCGCCGCGGTATCCGACAAGAACCCTCGCGCGTCCCCGAGGTGGTGACTGCGAGCCGCCTACTGCGTGAGCCAGAGATAGCCGCTCGCGAGAACGAGGAGGACGCCCAGGCCGACCGACGCGAAGAGCGGAACCCACGCCGTCGCGCTCAGGGGCGGGCGGGTCGTCGTCGCCGACATCGTCTCCAACGTGCTATTCGAGCGTACCTCGTCCGCTGGCGGGAGTGACGCGTTCGCTGGCCGCTCGATGACCACGGACTTCTGCTTGATCGCCGTCGAGACGTTCTCGGTGTTCGCGAGTTCCTCGTCCGTGACGTACTCGAACTCGGCAGCGCCCTCGCCGAGTGGGACGCGGTAGACCCCGTCGTTCTCCAGGGTCTTGCGGTAGATCGTGCGACCGCGCTCGGAGATGTTCTCGTAGCTGACGACGGTGAACCCGTGAGATTCGGCGAAGGAAGCGTTCGGGAAATCCGTCGAGGGGCCCGTTCGGTGCTCGTGGACGTCCGCGGGTTGGGCAGTGGTCGCGAACCCGAAGACCGCGAGGCTCGCGAGGAGCAATCCGACTGCGATCGTGCGTCGTTCCATGTATCGAGAGCACTCATCGCTCTCGAAAAACATCCCTGTTTCTCGACATCGAAATAACCCGGAAGCGGCCCCTCGAAAACGCACAACGACACAGAAACGGCGGCCTGGCGGCCGCCGTATGCTCGTGGAGTCAGTTTACTCCATATCGATGTACGTGAACCACTCCTCGTGGTCGTCCGTCCGTCCTTCGACGAGGTCGAAGTACGCTTGCTGGAGTTCCTTCGTGACCGGACCGCGGCCGCCGTCGCCGATGGTGACGTTGTCGACCTTCCGGATGGGCGTGACCTCGGCGGCCGACCCCGTGAAGAACAGTTCGTCGGCGGTGTTGAGTTCGCCCCGCGAGATGGAGACGTTGTCGTGGACCTCGTACCCGCGCTCCTCGGCGAGCGTGATGACGGTGTCTCGCGTGATACCGTCGAGGATGCTCTCGCTGAGTCCGGGCGTGAATATCTCGCCGTCACGCACGAGGAAGACGTTCTCGCCGGGACCTTCCGCGACGTTCCCTTCCTTGTTCAGGACGAGCGCCTCCGGGTACCCGTTCCGGCGAGCCTCCTCGCCGGCGAGCATCGAATTCACGTACAGGCCGGTGGTCTTCGCGTTCGTCGGGATCTGACTGGACGCGTGCTTGCGCCACGACGACACCATCACCTCGATACCGTTCTCCAGGGCGTCCTCGCCGAGGTACGCGCCCCACGGCCAGCACGCCACCGCGGTGCGGGTCGGGCAGTCGCCGGGGGAGACGCCGAGGCTCTTGTAGCCGTAATAGACGATGGGGCGGACGTAACACGAGCGCAGGTCCTGCTCGGCGATGAGGGTCTTCGTCGCCGCCGTGATATCCGCGGGCTCGTGGTCGATCTCCATGTCGTAGGGCTTGCAGGACTCGTAGAGCCGGTCGACGTGCTCTTCCCACCGGAAGAGCGCAGGGCCTTTCTCGGTGTCGTAACAGCGCGCACCCTCGAAGACGCCGCTCCCGTAGTGGAGAGCGTGCGAGAGGACGTGAATCTGTGCGTCCTCCCAGTCAACGTACTCGCCGTCCATCCAGATGGTGTCGACGTCCATCTCCTCGAAGCCAGGCATAATCGAAAGCAAGTACCCCCTGGGATAAGAGTGTACACGGTTCCGATTCGCGCAAAAGTAGCCGGAGACGAGTGTCGCGGCGACGACGCGTGGAATCGTTTATCGCAGTCGCGCGATGAGGTCCGCGCCTTCGACGTACGGGATGCCTTCGCGTTCGGCGTACGCGCGGGCGTCGGCGGGGCTGGTGGCGCCGCCGGTGTCGTCGTCGAGCATCTCGCAGACGACGGCGGCGGGTTCGACGCCGGCGGCGTCGGCGAGCGCGATGCCGAGCTCGGTGTGGCCTTCGCGGTGTGCGAGGAGGTCGGGTGCGGCCCGGAGCAGGTGGACGTGCCCGGGGGCGCGGAACTCGTCGGCGAACGCGAACTCGGCGCCATTACGTGCGCCTGCGGCGGCGTCGGCGAGGCGCGTGATGGTGCGGGCGCGGTCGTCGTCCGTGATGCCGGTGAACGTGTCGACGTGGTTCACGGTGAGGGAGAACGACGAGCGTTCGTCGTACCCGAGTTCGTGGTCGTCGGCGAGCGGGTGGTCGATGGATTCCTGAGCGAACGGCAGGTCGTAGGCGGCGGCGACGTCGTTGGCGAGTGCGACGCAGACGAGGCCGCCGGCGTCGTTCCGCATCCGGCGGACGGCGTCGGCGTCGACGCCGCTCGCGGGGTAGACGATGTCCGTTTCGCCCTCGCGGTCGGCGGCGTCGTGGATGCAGACGGGGTTGCCGCGCGCGAACGCCGCGATGGCGGCGTCCACGGTGTCCGTCGCGTCCGCACCGTCGGTCGCGTCCGAGGCGTCGTCCGTGCTCGCGGTGGCGTGGTCGGTGTGGGTCATGCTGGCTCCTCCGTGTTTCCGCGGGCGCTTCGCGTCATGCCATCTCCCCCACGGTGATGGCGACGTGGTCGTCGTCGTCCAGGTCGAGTTCGTCCCGGAGTTTGTCGGGCGCGATGAGTTCGAGCTGGTCGTCGTCGTGGTGCGTGCGTTCGGGCGCGATGGTGTGTGTGTTCTCGTAGACGTCACCGTCGGCGGTTTCGACGGTCGCGGGATAACAGATGGCGGGGCCGTACGTCCGGTCGTCGTCCTCCCAGCCGTCGATGGGGACGGGGTCCATGGCGTCGAGGGCCTGTCGGCGGCGGACGCTCGCGTCGGTGAGGTCGACGTTGAGCGTGCCGGGGAATGGCTCGTACCCGAGTCGTTCTGTGAACTGCGCCATGTATCCCGGGAGCGTGATGTAGTGACGGCCTTCGCCCATGCCGCTGGTGACGCGCCCGTCGAGTTCGACGGTCTCCGTACCCTCGAAGATGCTCCGGTAGTCCTCGTACTCGCTCCGCAGAGCGTGTTCGCCGTCCTCCGTGATGGTAATCCACTGGCCGTCGCTGACGGTCTCGCGAGTCGCCCAGCCGGCGGTTTCGAGGCGTTGCAGTCGGCGGGAAGCGGTCTGCGTGGACGCGTCGAGGCGGTCGGCGAGCGCGGAACAGGAGGTCTTGACCTCGCCGGTGATGGCGCCGTCCATCGCGAGTAGTTTCGCGACGGCGATCTCGTCGTATCCGACGCCTGACGTCGTCTCTTGCATACCGATTCCTTGGCACCCGGCCCGGATAAGCGTAACGAATGGGATATGCATCACGATACTGTGATGGCTCATCACGGGAGCGTGACGCATCCTCGGCAACGAGAACTGAGTTGATAGTTTGAACGGCGCGGACATAAGCGCGTCGGTCCCCCACAAACGCCGCCGACCGAAAAACGCCACCGACCGATTCAAGCCATCAGACGTCAGCGAGCGGGTCCTCGGTCCAGAACTCGCTGTCCTTCTCCAGCTCCGGCACCCACGTATCCGAATCCCGTGCGAGCAACGCCACCCGCGACTGCGGGACGTCCGCCAGATGGTCGTGATCGGGCATGTGCGCCATGACGTCCTCGCCGAACGCGAGCACGTCCTCGTGGTCCGGCATCGCATCGCGCTCCAAGCGCCCACGGGAATGTCCGACGTGCATGTACGCCTTCAGCTCCACGAAATCCGGCTTCGCACGACGATAAAGGGCCGCGTACCAGTCCGGGCTATGCATGTTCTCGCCGTTGACCAGGGTCGTCCGCAACACAGTCCGCGTCTCGTCCTTCCCCGCCAGCACGTCCATCGTCTCGACGAGGCGCTCCCACGCGTCGTCGTCGACCGCCTTCACCGTCGAATCGAACGTCGCCCGCTCAGGAGCGTCCACGCTCACGTACAACTGCGTCGGATCACACCGCTCCAACATCTCGGGTTTCGTCCCGTTCGACACCAGGAACGTCGTGATATCGCGCTCGTGGAACTCCTCGATGAGCTCCGGCAGATAGGGATACAGCGTCGGCTCCCCGTCCAGCGAAATCGCAACGTGACGCGGCTCCATCGCCTGCTCGAACACCTCCCGCGGCACGTTGTCGTTCCCACCATACCCCGACAGGAGCGTCCGCTGGAGCTCCACCGTCGCGTCCGCCACCGCCGCCGGGTCGTCCCACTCCACGTCCCCCAACTCGTACGCATGCCCAGCGTGGTCGCGCCAACAGAACACGCACCGCTCGTTGCACTTCACCACCGGCGTCATCTGCATACACCGATGCGACTCGATACCATAGAACGCGTACTTGTAGCACTTCCCCTCCCCCGAAAGCGCGTTCTTCGTCCACCCACACGTCTGCGCCGCCGTATGATTCACGCTATGATAGTCCGGATCCGACACCTGCATCGGCCCCCCGGACTCCTCGCTATCGCTCATACCACCCCCGACAGCGTCCAACAGGGAAAAACACGCGGTGTCCACTCACTCAGACACGACCGCACCAGTCACTCACGCCAACACGTCGACGTCCTGTACCTCCACGAACAACTGGTCGAGGACCGCATCCGACTCGAACCCGACGTTCATCACCGCCACCCCCGCATCCACCATCCACTGCTGGAACTCGGCCGACAACACGTCCACGTCCGAGTCGAACAACACGTACAACCGCAACGGCTCCCCATCGATCGGCGAATCCACGTACTCCGTCTCCGCCACCTCACCCATCTCCATCACCGCATGCAGTACCGCATGATCGTTATCGTCGAGCGCCATCCCCCCTGCTTCGCACGACCACCAGAAACCCCTAGGGGACACCAGGCACGCACGACTGGCAGGATTCGATTCTCTTCGTCAGTACGTCTCCTCGCTCGGGATGCTCACAGCCGACGCTGGCGCGTCGACTGTTCGCGTAACCGCTCGGAGAAGGTCCAGGGGCGAGAATCGAACCACGGTCGGACGTGCTCGCTCACGTTCGTTCGCTGTGCGCGACCTCCCTGATTCGATTCTCTTCGTCAGTACGTCTCCTCGCTCCGGATGCTCACAGCCGACGCTGGCGCGTCGACTGTTCGCGTAATCGCTCGGAGAAGGTCCAGGGGCGAGAATCGAACCGAAGCCAGACGTGCTCGCTCCCGCTGGTCGCTGCGCGCGACTGGCAGGATTCGATTCTCTTCGTCAGGACGTCTCCTCGCTCGGGATGGTCACAGCCGACGCTGGCGCGTCGACTGTTCGCGTAATCGCTCGGAGAAGGTCCAGGGGCGAGAATCGAACCCGCGTCTCAGCCTCCACAAGGCTGAAGGATAGTCCACTACCCTACCCCGGACACGTTGCACCCTGAGATACGTCGCCTGTGATGGATATACGTTACGACTCGCCCCGGCTGCGTCGGTCGGTCGCACACGCCGCGTCCGCGTGCGGTGATCTCGGAAGCGACCCGGAGTGAGTGCGTTCCCCGCCTGCCGCGACCGCACCACATCCACACCCTCCCCAGCCGACGCCTCGCTCACTGACGTTCGCTCGGCGTCCCTCGCACGATATTGACACAGCCGCGCTCCCCTCCGGTCGCGCGACTGCGACACCGCGCGCCAGTCGGTAATCGAATACCACTCGCCACTAGCAATCCGGCCGCGAGAAGCGCGCGGAAGGGGCGCGCGCTTCGAGCAGGGGAAGGGCAGGGTGCGGTGCGGTCGCGGTGCGGTTGCGGTGCGGTCGGATGGGACTGAAAGGGGCGGCGCGGTCGCGGTCGGCCGCGACGCAAGCACTGCAGGAGCGACCAGCGGGAGCGACGAAGCGCGCAGCGAGCGAGCGGGCGCGAGCGCGACGGGGCTTTCTGGGTGTTCGACGGAGGAGGGGTGTCGAATAATGAGGGCGGGGCTTTCTGGGTGTTCGACGGAGGAGGGTGTCGAGTGATGGTGGTGGGGCTTGCTGTGCGTTCAGAGGGACGGTGGTTGTGGGAGAATCGTTCGTGGTGAATCCGATAGCGACCGCTCGAGCGAACCGCGTCCCCTGTTAGCGAGAACACGAACGATTTTTGCTCGTTCCACTCCTACACAGCGATAATAGTGGCTATCACGGACAAGATCTACGTCAAGAACCATCGGCAGTTGTCGTCGCAGCTCGATACGAACATCCCGAAGGGGGCGTTCAAGGGTGCGACGCTCGACATCCTGTTCCAGGGTGGTGGCTTGGAGAAGCTGGACGAGGCGACGCGCGATCGGGTGCTGGATTTCGCGCAGGATTTCCTCGATTGCAGTTGTGACAACAACCCCTACTGTGGGCATCCGGAGCGGAAGTTCATGCGGTACCTCCTGGAGTTGCGCGCGCAAGGGCTGGGGCCGAGTGCGATCGTGGACGTGATGAGTGACGATTACATGCTGTACGCGTACGAGGGAGACGTTCTCTCCTTCCTCGACCAGTCTGTGCGGACGCTCGAAGCCGCCGAAGAACTCGCGGACGTCGACGGCGACCCCGAGGCGAGAGACCGGATGCGGCGCGCGAAGAAGAACCTGTCCGGGTGACCTCGCGGGAACGAACCGACCGTCGTCGCACCACGACGCCACGAGAGCGGCGCGGGCGTCAGTTGAGGTAGGGTTTGTCCTCGTCGTCCTCGCCGGACTCGCTCGAATCGAGCTCCTCCAGGTGGATGACGTCCTCGCCGGGGTCGTCGTCGACCTCCTCGCGGAGTTTCGTCACGTACTGTTTGTACTCGTCGAGCTGGTCGCGGAGGTGGTCCGCTTCGAGCTCGAGGCGTTCGTGTTCGCGAACGAAACTCTTCGGGACCTTGACCTTCGGCGGCCACTCCTCCTCGTCGGCGTCCTCCTCACTGATCTCGTGCTCGGGGACGACCGCGACCTGGCCGTCGTGCGCGACGAGCATGTCGACGTAGTCCCGGAAGACCGCGGAGAGCGAGATGTCGCGCTCCTCGGCGATCTCCTGGAGCGTCTCGAACGCGTCCTCGTTCACGCGGAACGAGATCGTCTTGTTCTTGTTCCCCATCCTAGCGAACGCATACCTCGCTCACGCACTTAAGTATTTGTCAGACGCTCGCATGGATTCGTGGAGTGGTCGAAAGAAACGCCGTCGATGGCCGCCCGAGATGCCCTTGAGTGGTCGGCGTCGTCCGCCGGTCGGTCAGGGCGCGGCTTCGGGTTCGACGTCGTCGGCGTCGTCTGCGTCCTCCGTATCGTCGTCGTCGCTACCGCCGCCACCGTCGAGTGCTTCGAGTGCTTCGACGACCTCGCGACGGTACGTCTCCACTGCGGTATCGTACTCGTCGCGCGCCATCTCGGCGTACTCGTTCGTCTCGTCGTCGAACGCCTCGATGCGGTCGAGAGTTCGTTCGGCGGTCTCGACGACCCAGCGCTCGCGCGCCGTCTCGTCGGTCGCCGTGATGGATTCCGGCCGGAGCGAGACGTTCACCGACCCGTCGTCGGTCTCGAACGTCCGCGGTTTCCCGACCACCGCAACGTACTCCGGCGGTTCCGCGTCGCGGAGGAACGCGGCGGCGTCGGGCTGGTACTGTCCGGCGTACGCGAAGAAGGTCCCAGTCGGACCGACCACGCGACCACGCCAGTACTCGGAGTCGTCACCGATGTCCTCGGTCTCCGTCAGGGTGCCGACGACGAACACGCGGTTCGAACGGTCTCCGGTGGGGAGGAGCGCGAAGTTCGGCGCTCGCTCGTCGTCGGATTCCTTGAACGTGAACGTCGCGTCGTTGAATTCGCGTGCGAAGACGCGCTTGGCGACTTCGCGAGTAGGTGCCTGACTCATGTCACATCGACCTCGCTCGGATCAGCGTCGCTTCTGGATCGACTCGTTCGGTGAGTTCCTCGACGTCGTCGGCGAGCACGTACCGGCCGAACGTCGGGCCGGACACGCGATAGTACTTCCCGATGACGAGGTCGCGGATCTCGTCGGCGACGACGGTCGTGTCGAGCGCGTCCATCGCCATGTCCTTGGCTTCCTCCAGGCTGATGTCGGTGACGGCCTCGGTCGTCTCCTTGTCGAAGATGACCTCGTGAGCGTCCATGCCGTCGTCGACGACGCCCTTGATGCGGAGGTCGAACTCGCCCTCGACCTCGCCGTGCTCGTTACAGCGGCCGTTCTGGAGGACGCGCGTGCAGTCGTCTTCCGGACAGCGCTTGATGAGTCCGGAGCCCGATTGCATCGCGACGAGTGCACCTTCGACGGTCGTGGAGTCGTCGCCTACCTCGATGTCCTCGTCGAGTTTCTCGATGGTGGTCGTCCGGTTCAGCTTCACCGAGTAGTTCCCCTGGTACTCGTCAGTGACGAGGTTCTGCAGGGAGTACACCGCGTCCTCTTCGAGCTTCGGGAGGTCGCTGGACGCGAACGCGGTGAACTTGCTGGTGCCGGATTCGTCGCCGAGCAGGCCGACCTGTGCGACGGCGTCGCTCCGGGGGTCCCAGAGGTCGACGACCTTCGCGGTGACGTCGATCCACTGTTCGTCCTCGTCGACGTCGGCGAGCTGGACGTGCTCGTTCGACCCGGTGCCGCCGCCACCGAGCGCGTCGCGCTCCATGTCGGCTTCGTCGAGGTAGTGACTCGTCACGGAACGCCGTGCCTCGTCGACTGGTACCTTGTATTCGCCGACCAGGGTCTGGAGGCGCGCTTCGATGTCGTCGACGCTGAGGTCGTCGATGTGGTCCGAGAACTGTTCGTGTACGTCTTCGGCGTGGTCTCGCAGATCGCTCATTGTGGGTTCTCTGTCTCCGCGTGTGTTTCGTGGGAGACGCATCGACCTTCGCGCTCGATAGTATTTAAACTGTGGTACGCAGGGTGGAAGTGAAACTCGCCAGCTGGCGGCGGGTAGGATACCCAACGGTGTCAGTCGCGGTTCGCTTCGAGCCAGTCGACGGCGTGGTCGACGAGTGCGCGCTGGGACATGCGTTTGGCGTCGGCGGCACCGACCGTTCCGGCCGTCACGCTGTCGGGGTGGGCGCGTTCGAACGCGGCGCCGCACTCGGGGAAGTCGCCGTCGTCGAAGTCGATGTCCGTCCACGGCACCCACTCGCGCTCCCCGTCGACGAAGACGGCGCTCCCGGTCTCGCGCTCGCCGACGTCGACGTCGGCACGGTACTCGGCGAGGTGGATGGAGGTGTTCGTCGCGTGCGTGGTGCCGAGGAAGAGGACGTCGCCGTCGCGGTCGTAGACGCGCGCCAGCGGCGACGCCTCACCGAGCGAGTACTCGAGGCCGTGGTCCGCGGTGACGAACTCGGCGTCGGCGCCCCACGCGGCGAAGGAGTGCTGTGGGTGGTCGCTCCGGTGGACGCCGGGGTACGACCGGAAGCATTCGGCGATCGCACCCATGCCCTGCGTCGGCGTGACCGCGGGGCGATACGGCGGCATCGACTCGCGGACCGTGTCGTACCAGTCTTCGGGGACCGGCGGATGCGCCATGTTCGACGGCTCCATGTTCCCCGGGGAGTGCGTCGGCATCACTATCGTCCCGCTCTCGGTGACGACCCGCTGGAGTGCGTCCACGACCGTGGGCGCACCACCACACACCCACCCGAGCGCGGAGAGCGACCCGTGCACGAGCACCGCGTCACCGGCCGCGACGCCGAGCTCGCCGAGCTCGGTCGCGACCGTCTCGACCGTGAGCGGTTCGTCGAACCGGTCACCCGGATTCTCCGGTCCGGTATCACCGTCGGATTCGTCGGTCTCTGCGTCCCGTTCGCTCATGATTCGACGGTCTTCGAGGGGCATCATAAGTCTCGTGGAGGGGTGCGATTCGATGCCAGGGAACGACGTCGCGGCGGTGGCGAAGACGCTTTCCGCACCCCACGCATAGCCCGATGCATGGGAGACGGCGACGACATCGCGGACCGCTTGCGGGCGTCGCTTCGCGAGGCCGGGCGGCGGTACGCGAAGGCCCAGGACGCGTTCCGGTCGGGGCGGTCGAAGGGCGAGTTGCCGGCGGACGAGTACGGTCGCCGCCGCATCGTCTGCCGGCGGTACGCGGAGAAACGCACGGTCCACGTCGACGACCAGGGTCGCCCGGAGTGTTTCGACGCGGACCACCCGGACTGTCGGGGCTGTGCGGAGGACGTCCGCGAGGGGTGCGTGCAGACGTGGTAGGGACCGGCGGCCAGCGTGCGGAGTCGGTGGCGCGTCCGGTGGTCGCGTGCGTGCTCGCTGGCGGCACGGGAACGCGACTGTATCCGGCGAGCCGGAGTGCGCGCCCGAAGCAGTTCCTCGCGCTCGACGGCGAGGAGTCCCTGCTTGCGCGGACGGTCGACCGCGTCGGGTTCGCGGACGAGACGGTCGTGTTGACGGGTGAACCGCACGCCGACGCGGCACGCGAGCATGCACCCGATACCGAGGTGTTCGTCGAACCGGCGGCGAAGGACACGGGGCCGGCGCTCGCGTACGCGGCGCGACGAGTCCGCGAGACGTACGGCGAGTGCGTCATGCTGTGCGTGCCCGCCGACCACCACGTCGAGGGCGACTTCGCGGCGGTCGCCCGGGACGCAGTGGCGGTGGCGAGCGACACGGACGGACTGGTAACGATGGGCGTCGAACCGACGCGGCCTGCGACCGGCTATGGCTACATCGAACCCGGCGAGTTCGAACGACTCGGTGACGACCCTGAGGACGGGAGCGACGGCGATGGCGACGGAATCGACGGTGGCGGCGAATACGCGCCGGTGCGTGCGTTCCGGGAGAAACCCGACCGCGACACCGCCGCTTCGCTCCGCGAACTGGGATGCCTGTGGAACGCGGGGGTGTTCGCGTGGACGGCCGACGCGTTCCTCGCGGCGTGCGAGGGGACGCCACTCGAACCGCTCGTCGACGGCGACCTCGCCGAGGGGTTCGCGAACGCACCGTCGCTCAGCGTCGACTACGCGGTGCTCGAACGCACCGACCGCGCGTTCGTCGTCCCGGCGACGTTCGCGTGGGACGACCTCGGCTCGTGGGACGCACTCGGACGCGTCCTCGACACCGACGCGGACGGGAACGCCACCCTCGGCGACGCCACTCTACTGGACACCGAGGACGCCGTCGTCGCGAGCGACGACAAACACGTCTCCGTCGTCGACGGCGACGGTCTCGTCGTCGCCGCGTTCGACGACCGCGTCCTCGTCGTCCCACGCGAAGCGAGTCAGCGCGTCCGCGACGTCGTCGCCGAACTCCGCGGAACCGACCGCTTCTGACGCGCTCGATCACTCGAAGCCCTGCCGCGAGTAACATGATGGTACCACCGTTGCTCGCCGATACGTGCATCATAACAAAGCCCGCCGGTGGGCTGTCTCGACAGGTGATACAACGAACCAACGTCACAGAGGACGACGAGGGCAAACCCGTGATTGACCCGGAGGGCGAAACCGTCGGGATGGTCACGGAAGTCAGGGCCGGGACGGCGTACGTGAATCCCTCGCCGGGAATCACGGACACGATCCGGTCCAAGCTCGGCTGGGGGAGTGCGGACGAGGACGACTATCAGCTGGATTCGGACCGCATCGACGCGATCATGGACGACGAGATCCGTCTCAAATCGTAGCCGAGGACGCCCGACGGTCGGGCGTTCGTTCCCGCCCGTTCTTCAGCTCCGGAGACTGCCGCCGTCGACGGGGACGCTCACGCCGGTGACGTAGCTCGCGCGAGCGCTCGCGAGGAATGCGACCACGTCGCCGAGTTCTTCGGGGTCGCCGATGCGGCCGAGCGGGACGTCCTCGGCCCAGTCGTCGATACCGTCCTGGTAGTCCGCGTACTCGCCGCGCTCGACGTCGTCCTCGACGAGTTCGACGATGCGGTCGGTCTCGTGGGCGCCCGGGAGGACGGCGTTCGCGCGAACGTCCGGCGCGAACTCGCGCGACACCGTGTTCACGATGCCGATGACGGCGCGACGCACCGAGTTCGAGAGCACGAGGTCGTCGATGACCTCGCGAACGCTCCGCGACGCGATCGCGGTCCACGTTCCGGCGTCGCTCGCGGCGAGATGCGGGTACGCTTCGCGGACGGTCCACACGGCGCTCATGACGAGCGTGTCGTACGCCTGATACCAGTCGCGGTCCTCCATGTCGAGGAACGCCCCCGAAGGTGGACCGCCCGCCGACGTCACGAGGTGGTCGAGGCCGTCGAACGCTTCGACGGTCGTCTCGACGAGCGCCGACACGTCGTCGGGGTCGGTGACGTCCGCCTCGCGCGCCATCACCGACCCGGACCCGACGGCTCCGAGTTCGGCTTCGGCGTCGGCGAGGCGGTCCGGGTCGCGACCGCAGATGGTGACGTTCGCGCCCTCGGTCGCGAGCGCCTTCGCGCTCGCCAACCCGAGCCCGCCCGAGCTTGCAGTGACCAGTGCTGCGTCGCCGTCGATATCGAGGTCCATACTTGGTTTCTCGCCCGGCACGAACTAATACGATGGGTCGCCGGCAGCACGGACGTGACCGCTGGAAGAATGAAATCGGGAACGTACTCGCAGGCCGATGAATGGACTGTCCAGGTCGCAGGTCCGCCCGCGGCGCGACGTCAGTTCCCCCAGAAGTTCTCGCGGCTCCCGAGTCGTTCCCGGTCCGGGCCGCGTCGACCGTCGTCGTCCTCGTCGTCCTCGCTATCGGCGTCCGCGTCGGCCTCCTCGGGGTCCTCGTACCCGAGTTCCGCGCCCGACGTCTCCGCTTCGATTTCGTCCTCGTCCATCGGGAGACGTTTGACCTCGTCGGCGCGTGCGTGATTCGAGTGCACGTTCGTCACCTTCACCCTCGCACGCGCCTCCGGGAGGACGCCGTCGACGAGGACGATGAAGCCGTCCTCGGTCCGACCGACGCCCGCACCGCTCTCGTGGATGTCGGTGACCTCCACGACGAGTTCCTCGCCGGGCTTCACGGGCTGGGTCTTCAGGTCCGAGATCGGCTGGTCGTAGTCGTTGCACCACTCCATGCCGCTCCGGTCGCCATAAGACTGGCACCCCATCCCCTCCACTCGTTCGGTGAATCGAGGGCAGTCGTCGGCCAGTGGACAGTCCGCCATGCAATCCTGTAGCGGGTCGCGGACCTAAACGCTTGCGTTGGGTCGCGGCGACGGCGTGCGGTCGGCGCGCGGCGAGACGGTAGCGCGCGCCGGACGGTGCTCGCGTCGGACGGTGCCCGCGCCGGACCGGCAGTGTCGGGCGTGGTCACCGGCGAAGGTTCTTTCGCCTTGCCGGGCGACGTCCGAATATGGCGCTCTCATCGCTCGAAGTGCGGACGAACGTCCCCGAGGAGCGCGCGTACGTGGACGCGCTCGAGGCGTACGTGGAGGACCTCGACGTCGCGGTCGCGTCCCGAACCGCGACCGTCGACGGCAACCGCATCCACTACCTCGAAGCCGGCGACGGCCCGCCATTACTCGCCCTGCACGGCATCTCGACGAGCGCGGCGACGTGGCTCCCGCTGTTCGAGGCGCTCACCGAAGAGTTCCGCGTCGTCGCACCGGACCGCCCCGGTCGCGGCCTCTCCGAACCCGTCGACTACGCGACCGTCGACTTCCGCGAGTTCGGCGTCGAGTACGTCACCGGCCTCATGGACGCACTCGACGTCGAGTCGACGCACGTCCTCGGGAGTTCGCTGGGCGGGATGCAGGCGCTCCACCTCCAGGTCGACCACCCCGATCGCGTCCACCGGAACTGTCTCGTCGGCGCCCCAGGCGGCCTCTCCCGGAAAGTCCCGTGGCTGTTCCGACTGACGTACGCACCCAAGGTCGGGCCGTGGCTGTTCCGGAAGAACGTCGCCGACACGATCGAAGAAGCGCGCAAGGGCTGGCAACGGCTCAATCTCGAGGACGACAGCGCCCTCCCCGACGCACTCCTCGAGGTCGAACTCGCCGCCGAGAACGTCCCCGGGAACACCGACAGCCTCGTCTCGCTCAACTACCACGCCGGCACCCTCAGAGGTGGGATGCGCGAAGCGTTCGTCGTCCGCGACGAACTCGCTACGAGCGAGATCCCGACGCGGTTCGTCTGGGGCACCGAGGACTCCTTCTGGCCACCGTCGGTCGGCAAACCCGTCGCCCAGTCGATGCCCAACGGCGAACTCGTCGTCCTCGACGACCACGGCCACACCCCCTGGCTCGAACCCACCACGCACGCCCGCGACGCCATCCTCGAATTCCTCGCGGACTGACCGCTCTTCGACTGGGTTCCTTCGACGCCGAGAATCGTCCGTCTGCCGCGACGTCCATCGACCGATTACGCCAGCGGCGTTCGCTCGACGACGGTGCCGTTCACGGTCGGGTACTGCCGCGACCACCTTTTTCATCGTCGAGTGCGCTCGCTTGCGCTCGCACCCCACTCCTCGAAAAACGTGGGCGAAAAAGGCCGGGACTCACTCCGTTCGTCCCGGTGAACCGGCGACCCAGGGGTCGCCGGACTCGTCGACCTACGCCAGCGGCGTTCGCTCGACGACGGTACCGTTCACGGTCGGGTACTGCTCGACGAGTTCGCCGTCGTCGACGTCCCCGTCCTCGACCATCTCCTCGAGGAGCCACCACGCGACCTCGACGTGGTCGGACTTGACCGTGTAGTACTCCTCGGGTACGCCGAGCGCCTCCAGTCGCTCCGGTGCGGTCTCGGTCTTCCCGTAGACGAGCGTGCCGTCGTCGGTGACCTCGTCGAACTCGCGGCGGATGTTCCGCGCCATCCGCTTCAGGCGACGACGGTGCTGGGCGGCGTCCTTGAAGACGCTCGTACAGAAGTATACCTTCTCGTGTTCGCCCATCACGTCCAGGATCTCGTCGCGCGAGCCCTCGACCGCGCTCATGTGGCCCTCTTTCAGCTCGAAGCCCTCCTCCTGCATGCGGCGGTAGTTTCCGTCGCTCATCTCGAACTCGTTGACGTTACAGAAGTCCGCCGCGCCCTCGTCCAAGAAGTCGAGGAACTCCGGTTCCGCGTAGATACCGGGGATCTCGAACGCCGGTGTCAGGCCTTCCTCGCGGGCGACGTAGAGGATGTCCTCCCATTCGGTGCCGTGCATGTCCCCCCAGAGTTCCACGGGCGGATGGAACCGGATCTCGTCCAGGCCCGCTTCGCTGAGGCGCCGCATGTTCTCGCGACCGCCCGTGATACCCGTGTAGAGGTGCGTGTGGTGGTCCTCGCCGAACTCGTCCTTCAGAAGCGAGAGGTAGTGACACGTGCGGTCCAGGGCTTCCTGGGGTTCTCCGCCCGTGATCGAGGTCCCGAGGGCGTCCATGCGGTGCGCTTCCTCGATGACGTCCTCGTCGTTCTCGACCCGTCGCTCGTTCGCGTAGACGTCCGTGACGTTCTTCCGGTTCTCGCCGAGCGGACAGTAGAAGCAATCGCGCTGGTCGCAGTAGCCGTAGACGAACATCACCATCTTGCCGCCCTTGGCGCACTGCTCGCAGCCCTTCGATATCATTCGTTGTCCCTAGCAACCGCGTGGAGCGGGAAAAAGCGTGCGAAACGCGGGTGGGTCGACGCGGGGGTGGTCGCGACCGTCGCCCCTGCCGTTATCACGACCGCGACCCTTGGTACGGGCGAACACATGTCGGGGAGCCGTGACGAGTCGGTCGAGGACGAGGACGAAGCGTTCGACGAGGACGAGTCACTCGGCGAGGGACAAACGGCGTTCGACGACAGACTCGACGAAGCGGTCGCGTTCTCCGAATCAGTCATACGCGGTATCGAGGTCGTCGCGGCGTACGTGCTCGTCGGCCTGTTCGCCATCGGCGTCTTCGACCTCGGACTCCAGATCGCCGAGCAAGCGCTCTCGGGCCGCATCTTCCAGCCGGAGGTCGTCGTCGGGTTCATCGACACCGCACTCCTCCTGTTCATCATCGTCGAGGTGTACCAGACCGTCGTGGCGTACACGCGCGTCGACGACACGCGCCGCATCGTCCGCCTCGTCATCTACACGGGCATCATCGCGATCGTCCGGAAGGTCATCATCTTCCGCACCGAACTGTTCGACGAGAAGGCCCAGGCGTTGCTCACCGCTGGGTCGTACACGATCATCCTGCTCGCGCTCGCGGGCCTCCTGCTCGTCGAGCGACGCTACGTCGCGGAGTAACCGTCAGCGAGGAGGTCGGCGGCGTCGACGACGGTCGCGAACTCGCCGTCGAGGTGCGCGAGCGCGGCACGATGGGAGTCGGCGGCGAACAGCCGTTCGCCGTCGGTCGTGGTACGGTCGAACGTCGCGGTGGCGTCGGCGACGACGGTCACCTCGAACCCGTAGTTCTCCGCCATGCGCGCGGTCGTGGACACGCAGTGGTCGGTTGTCAACCCGCAGAGGACGACGTGGTCGAGGCCGCGTCTCTCCAGCCACGCCTGGAGGTCGGTGTCGACGAACGCGCTATTGACGGACTTGTGGAACACGGGCTCGTCGCCTTTCGGTTCGGCTTCGGGCTTGAACGCGTTCCCGGGTGCGTCCGGGCGAAGCGGCGAGTCGGGTTCCGTCGAATCGTGCTTGACGTGGACGACGGGCCAGCGACGCGTCCGCCACGCTTCGAGGAGGTCGGCGATGCGGGCTTCGGCGTCGGGGTTGTTCCGGTCACCCCACGACGGGTCGTCGAAGCCCTCCTGGACGTCGACGAGGACGAGGACGCCGCGCGCGCCCGGTCGCTTCAGGTCGACGGTCGTCTCGTCGGTCACGACTCCGCCTCCGTGAGCGCGTCGACGTCGAGCGGACAGGCGTCGTCGGCGTAGCGTTCGTCGCCGTCGGGAAGCAGGTACTGCTTCCACTCGTGGGTGTCGTCGTCCTCCCAGTCGCCGATGTGGGGATGGGGGGCGTCGGCGTCGTAGCTCTCCAGGCGGTCGTGGATCCGTTCGCGAGCGCGCTGGCCGGCGACGGTGTCGCCCGTGATGCCCGCGAACACGCTTCTGGGCTGGAAGGTTACTTCGAGGCCGTGGGGGTTGTGGCGGCTCGCGCGAGCGTCGAAGAACGGTGCGGCGCCGGTGACGAACATCGGTTCGCCCGCATAACAGAACTCGAACTGGGGATGACTCGGGTCCGTGGGGATGTCCGCCGGCCACGGCGCGTCGTCGGCGTCGTGGAGCCCCTGGAGGACCTGCCAGAAGACGTCCCGGTACTCCGTCTCGCCCCACGCGTCGGGGTTCGCTGGCGGTTCGAAGAGCGTGACGAGGGAGGTCCGGGGACCGTGCTCGCGGTACGTCGCGACGTACGCTTCGAGGACGTCAGCGAGCGCGCGCACGACGGCGGCGTCGGTTGGGTCGGGGACGAACGTATACAGCGCCCCACCGTTGCGTTGCGCGTCGACGCCGAAGTGACACGGGAACGCCGTCCCGTTGCGGTCCCCAAGGAGCTTCTCGTCGAAGGACTCGTACTGGCGGCACGCCCACGCCGGGAGCGTCCCGTTCGCGACGCGGGCCTCGACGCGAGCCTGCTCGTAGAGCCGCACGACCTCGAACCCCGACAGGTCGTCGCGACCGAACGTGACGCCGCTACTCATGGATCCGGATTCGGCCTCCCGTGGCTTGAACGCGTCGGAACGAGAGGGGAAGTGACTGGAGCGTTCGGAACGCGGTCGTGGCGGGAGTGACTGGAGCGTTCGGAACGCGGTCGTGGCGGGAGTGACTGGAGCGTTCGGTGTAGGGGCAGCGTGGTTCTGTGTCGGTCTGCCGACCACGGCAACCAAAAACAGTTAAACGCCGATTGCGAAGATATCGACGATGCTGCTGGTGGTGTGCGTAGACCTGGACGACGACGTCGGTCGGAAGACGGACGTCGAGACGCCCGTCGTCGGCCGTGATGCGGTCGAGGAGGCCGCGGTGAAGCTCGCGACGGCGGACCCCGAGGACTCCGACGTGAACGTGCTCTTCCAGGGCGTGCATCTCGTGGACACCATCACTGACCAACAGGTGGAGGTGACGGCGGTGACGGGGAACGAGAAGGGTGACGTCCGCGCGAATCGCGCGGTCGGGGACGAGCTCGACGAGGTCCTGGCGAGTCTGGCGACGAGCGAGGAGGTGAAGGCGCTCATCGTGACGGATGGCGCGCAGGACGAGTCCGTCATTCCCGTCATCCGGTCGCGTGTGACCGTCGACGGGGTCCGCCGGGTCGTCGTTCGGCAGGCCCAGGACCTGGAGTCGATGTACTACACGCTCAAGCAGGTGATGAACGACCCGGAGACGCGCGGGACCATCCTCGTGCCACTCGGGATACTCCTCCTCATCTATCCGCTCGCGATCCTCGCGGACGTGCTCGGCGCACCCGGGGAGGTCCTGGGGTTGTCCTCCGCCATCGTCGGGTTCTACGTGCTCGGTCGAGGGCTCGGCATCGGCGCGAAGTTGGACGAGGCCGTCGATCGCGTTCGCTCGTCGCTGTACGCGGGTCGGGTGACGATACTGAGTTACGTCGTCGCGGCGGTGTTGCTGGGCGTCGGTGGCGTGACGGGCGTGGAGACCCTGGAGAGCGCGCGTGCGAGTGCGACGACGGACCTCACGGTCGTGGAGGTGCTGGCGGCGCTCGTCTACGGTGCCGTGCAGTGGTTCGCGGCCGCGGGCGTGACGACGAGTCTCGGCCAGATCACTGACGAGTACATCGCCGGGCAACTGGAGTGGCGGTACCTGAACGCGCCGTTCTACGTGGTGTCGATGGCGGCGGTACTGTACGGCGTGTCCGCGTACTTCCTCGGACTCGTCTCGCTATCCTTCCTCGCGGCGACGCTCCTGGCGGGGACGCTCCTGGGCGTGGCGTCGACGCTCGCGTTCGCGGTCGCGGAGACGCACTTCGGCGACGACGACGAGGGCGGTGACGGCCGCATCGACGCCGCGAACTGACGGCGGTGCGTTCGGCCGCGAGTTACGATGCGATCGTTTCGAGCGTCGCGTGGGCGTCGAGTGCGACGCTCTCCGTTTGCGAACCCTACCGGAGAACCACCGCCGGCTATCGTTCGCGGACGACGACGAACCGCGCGAGGTCCCGGAGGTACTGGCCGGCCTCCGAGTCGTTCGCGTCGACCGCCGCGAGCGCGTCCAGTGCCGCATCGGACTTCGCCTCCGCACGCGCCGTCGCCTCCTCCGGCGTCAGGTCCGTCACCTGCACGACCGACGGCCGCTCCATCGCCTCGTCGAGGCCCGTCGGCTTCCCGAGGTCCTCGGCGTCCGCCGTCTCGTCCAGCACGTCGTCCCGGATCTGGAACGCCACGCCGACGCTCTCGGCGTACTCCCCGAGCTTCTCGACCGTATAGGGGTCCGCGTCCGCCGCGATCGCGCCCAGTTCTGCCGCCGCACGGAAGAGCGCGCCCGTCTTCCGGCGCGCGAGCTCCATGTACTCCTCCTCGTTCGACGGCATCGCCGCAAGCTCGGTCGCCTCGCCTTCGCCCAGTTCCACCATCGCCTCCGACACCACCTGCGTCGCCTGCGGGTCCTGCGAGAAGAGTGCGAAGGCTTCCCCGAGCAACCCGTCGCTCGCAACGATCGCCGGTCCGTGCCCGTACTCCGTCCACGCCGCCGGCGTCCCACGGCGCAGGTCGGACTTGTCGATGATGTCGTCGACGACCAGCGACGCGTTGTGCACGAGCTCGATGCCGACGCCGTAGTCGACGGCGTCCGTCGCTTCCCCGCCCACGGACTCGCACGCGAGCACCGTCACGACTGGTCGCACTCGCTTCCCACCGGAGAGCGAGACGTGCTCGACCTGCTCGCGGAGCGCCGGCGGCTCGACGGCCTCCAGGACCTCCCGGAGCCGGTCGTTGACGAGCCCCTGACGCCGCTTCAGAAACTCCATTGCCAGCGCCTAGGGGTGTCCCCGGCAAGTAGGTGACGGATTAGGTGGGTCTGACGTGGCGTTGCAGGCGGCGGCACGGTCGCGTCGCCAGTCCGCGACGGCCGCGTCGGGGGTCCGCGATACCGGACTGGTGGGGTCAGTAGTCGGTGACCTTCGATTGGACGCGGCCGTCGTCGAGGTCGCCGGCGTCGTCCTCGAAGTACTCCGCGAGTTCGTCGCGGGCGACGTCGGTGGACTCGTAGAGGTACGCGATCTCGGTGAGCGAGAGCGAGTCGCCGGCTTCGAGTTTCTCGCGGAGGTGGTCGACGTTCAGGTCGTGGTTCGTGACGTCGAGCGAGACGGTGGCGGCGCGGTCGTCCGCGGCTTCGGCGAGATTGACGCCCTCCCTGAGGACGGTCTCGAAGTCGAGGTCGGTGCGGTCGACGCCGCGGTAGAGGAAGGCGACGGCGGAGACGAGCGCGTCGAACGCGTCGGTGCCGTCGCTGTCCGCGACGTACGTCTCGAAGACGAGGTCGAGGTCGCGGTCTTCGAGGCCTTCGACCAGTATCTCGTAGTCGAGCAGTGCGTCGTAGACGCGCGTTCGGATGCGCGAGCGGGTGTTGCGTTCGCTCTGCACGCTCCCGGGCGTGGTGTCGCCGCGCAGGTACGCACGGTCGGCGGCGGTGAGGACGCCTCGGTCGCGCTCGTCGTCCCCGGGCATAATCTGATTCAGGTTACGCATTTGGCGACGCTCGCAGAAATATAATTCGATTCAGATTATCTCTGCCGTTTCGTATCGGTTCGCCTAAGTAAGGCTTAACCGTCGGTTCTCGGTCACGACAGAACGCGCAGGGCACCGGCGCGAGCGGACCGCCCGACGAAGGTCTCCCGCGCACTCGCCACCCTGGCAGGCCCGCGAGTGCGCGCAGAGCCGTGGCACGAGCGAGTCCCGCACCACGTGCGTGACTCCCGGAGCCGCCGGCTTATCGCTTGCGCCAGCACCACGCCACAGCGACCGAGCCAATCGACCGAATTCACGCACATGACACGACGAACCCACTCCCAGACGCGAACCGACGCGACGACCGACGCCGCAACCACTCGCGACCCCGTCGCGAACCCCGCACTCGCCGCCATCGCGCCAGCGAGCGCACTCGACGCCGTCCTCGACGCCGCCACCGTCGTCGTCGACGAATGCATCGTCGCAGTCACGCCCGACGGCCTCGCGATCACCGCCATCGACGCCGCCACGGTCGGCATGGTCGACCTCGAACTCGACGCCGACGCGTTCGACGCCTACGACGCCACCGAGTTCCAGTTCGGCGTCGACCTCGAACGCCTCCAGGCCGTCGTCGCCATGGCCGGCCCCGACGGCACCGTCGAACTCGTCGTCGACGACGACACCCGCGAACTCCACGTCCGCATCGGTGAACTCGCGTACACGCTCGCACTCCTCGACCCCGACGCCATCCGGTCGCCGCCGGACACCACTGCCATCGCCGACGACCTCGACGCCACCGTCACCGTCGACGGCGACGTCGTCGCTCGCGTCATCGATGCCGCAGACATGGTCGCGAGCACTCTCGCACTCGGCGTCGACACCGACGACCGCACGCTCTACGCGCACGCCGACGGCGACACCGACACCGTCGACTTCGAACTCGACGCCGACGACTGCCACGGCTTCGACCCCTCGCCAGCGCACTCGCTGTTCTCCGTCGACTACCTCGCCGCCCTCACCGGCGTCCTCCCCAGCGACGACCCCGTCGACCTCGCACTCGACGAGGACGCACCAGTGACCCTCAGTTACGACGTCGCCGACGGCGCAGGACGCGTCCAACTCCTCGTCGCACCACGACTCAGCGCGAGCTGACCGCTGCGCCGCGACGAACGCGACCGCTGCGCCGCGACGGACGCGACCGGAACTGACTGCGACCGGAACCGAACGCGACCGTACCGAAACAGGGGCCGAAAAAGCAACCGTCGGGGTCCGCGTCGCGCTCAGTCCTCGAACTCCTCGATGAGCGCCGGCACGACGTCGAAGAGGTCGTCGACGATACCGTAGTCGGCGATGTCGTAGATCGGCGCGTTCGGGTCCGTGTTGATGGCGACGATGTTCTCCGCGCCCTTCATCCCGGCGACGTGCTGGACCGCGCCGGAGATGCCGATGGCGATGTAGAACTCGGGCGTCACGACCTTCCCGGACTGCCCGACCTGGCGGTTCTTCGGGAGCCAGCCGTTGTCGACGATCGGACGCGACGACGACAGCGTCGCATCCAGTGCATCCGCGAGGTCGCGGACGAGGTCGAGGTTCTCCTCCTCCTCGATACCGCGCCCGACCGACACGAGCACGTCCGCTTCCGTGATGTCGACGTCGCCACCACCGACCTCCTCGAAGCCCTTCACCGTCGACTTCACCGCGCTCTCGTCGACGTCAGCGTCGAACGCCTCGATCGCGGCGTCACCGCGCGCCTCGGTCGCCGGCCACTCCGCACCACGGATGGACACGGCGACCGCGTCCGCGTCCACTTCCGTCGTCGTCTCCACCTTCCCACTGTACATCTCTCGGGTCGCCGTCAACGTCGAGTCCTCGAGGGAGACGTCCACGGCGTCACTCACGTACGTCAGCCCGAGCGAGTTCGCGACCGCCGGCCCGTAGTCCAGTCCGTTCACGCTGTTCGGCGTCAACAGGACCTGCGGGCCGACCGCGTCGTACAGTTGCTCGACGACTTGCGCGTACACGTCGTGATTGAACTCCTCGCCGTACTCGACGGTGTGGATGGTGTCTACGCCCTCGAGGTTCAGCGAGTCAGCGTACTCGTCGACGTCACCGGAGATGACCGCCAGATGCAGGTCACCGCCCGTCGCGTCGGCAAGCTGACTACCGACCGTCACCAGCTCGTATGAGACGTCACGGAGCTCCCCACGACGATGCTCGGCGACCGCGAGCACGTCACTCATTGACCGACACCTCCGTCACGGAGAACCCCTGCAAGCTGCGCCGCTTCCTCCTCCGGACTTCCCTCGAACAGTTCCGCGTCGCTCTCGCTCTCGGGCTCGTACATGTCCACGATCTCCAGATTGGACTCGGCGACGTCCGCACTCAGGCCGAGGTCGTCGAGCGTCATCGGCTTGATCTCCTTCCGCTGGGCCTGCCGGATGCCGCGCAGGCTCGCGTACCGCGGCTCGTTGATGCCGGTCTGGATCGTCAGTACCGCCGGGAGCTCCACGTCCGTGAGCTCCTCGACGCCACCCTCGAGTTCGCGATGCACGCCCGCAACGCGCTCGTCGACGGAAAGGTCCAGCTCGTTCACGACCGCCGCCCACTCGAAGTCGATGGCGTCCGCGAGCGACACGCCGGTCGCACCGAACCCGTCGTCGTCCGCCTGCACGCCGGAGAGCACGAGGTCGGGGTCCTCGTCTTCGACGACCGCTTCGAGCATCTTCGTCTTCGCCTCCACGTCCAGGAGTTCCGCGTCCTCGAGCGAGTCGTCCCACACGCGGATCGCGCGGTCCGCGCCCTTCGCGAGCGCCATCCGGATCGTCTCCTCGGCGCGCTCCGGCCCGATCGTGACCGAGACGACCTCTACGTCGTCCTCGGACTCGGCGATCTGGACGCCCTCCTCGATCGCGTAGTCGTCCCACTCGTTCAGGTCGTACTCGAGGTACGCCTCGTCGATCGCGGTTCCGTCGATCTCGAACTCATCTTCGACGGCGGCTACTTCTTTGACTGTGACGAGAACTTTCATCATCCGGCTAGTTTATCGGGCGCCACGGTAATAGTTACGGAAACCCGCGTTCCCGTGCGAACCGTTGCCGCGACCGCTCCACTCGTCGTCGAAGTCCGCGCTACTCGTCGTCGCCGAAGTCCGCGACGTTCTCGTCCGGGAGCGTGATGAGGTTCTCCCGACCGATGCGGAGCTTCTGTATCTCGTCGTCCTCGTCCATCCCGGAGAGCAACTGCGACACCTTCGCGTTCGACCACCCGGTCTCCGTGACGATGTTCGCCTGCTTCATCCGGCCGCCGTTCCCTTCGAGGAGCCGTAGCACTCGCTCCTCGTCCGACAACAACGTCTCGTCGATCTCGTCCTCGTCGTCCGACTCGGGCTCGGTGTCGGCGACCGCGCCCGCCGCACCCTCCTCGACCGCTCCCGACCTCTGCTCGCTCGACTCCGCCGCCGCGCCCACACCCGCGGTCGCGGCGGCCGACCCGGCCTGCGAACCGGCACTCGTCGCCGTGTCCGTGCGTTCCGACGCGCCCGAATCCGGCCGACTACCACCGTCGGACGCCTCCGTCACCGCACCCGAACCACCATCCCCACCGTTCTCCTGCATGGTCTGCCAGCGCGCGAAGAAGTAACTCCCCGCGCCGACGAACACCAACAGCAACGCGAACCCGACACCGAGCAAGAACGGCGACAACCCCTCGTCGGGATCACCACCGGGCGGCGTCGTCACGTTCGTACCCGTCGTCGTCGTCGTCGTGGTCGGCGTCGTCTCCGACGGTCGCTCGAGCACCATCGACAGATACCCGGGCTCGAACTCGCGGTACCCGTCCCACACGAGCGCGCGCTGATTCAACCCCTTGTCCGGCGGCGTCTGTACGATGTTCAACCCCGACGGCGGCCGAACGACGAGTCGCTGACCGTCGTACAGCCGCGGGAACCACGTCCCATTCGGGCTCCGGAACGCATCGCCGACGAGCACCTGCTCGCCGCGAACCCGCCCGAAGTTCGTCCACGTGAACGAGTACGTCAACTCGCCCGTCCCGTTCGCGATGCGCGAACTCGTCCATCCGGCGTTCTCGATCTGCATCTCTCGCCCGGTCGCCTCGCTCGCGGCGTCAGCGAACCGCGCGTACGTGTCTCGTCCGGCGCCGACGTCCGTCTCCCCGTTCTTCACGGACGACGTGAACTCCTCGAACGCCGTCGTCTCGTTCGACCCGTTCACCTTGAATCGGTGCGTGACGTGCCAGCGCGCGTTCCCGTTCGCTTTCAACTGAATCGTCACGACCAGTCCCGGGTCCGCGCGCTCGAAGTCCTCACTCACCGACTCCGACGACGCCATCGCGCCAGCGCCGTCGCTCCCCGGGAGACCAGCGGCGACGATTGCCCCCGACACGAGCAACACGAGGAGGGCAACAACCAGCACGGGGCCAAACCGCATACCCCGACCTTGCACCCCCCGAGGAAAAAACGCTTTCCATCCCCGATAAAACGTCAGCAGACGTTATGAACGATATCGCCGCGTCTCGAGGCGCACTCCGGCGACATCGTAAGGTCGACCGGTTTTTGTATCGGCACGCGTAACCATCTCGCTAATGAGCCGTCTTCCGCCCCTCCTCGTCGTCGGCCTCGTGGTAATCGCCGGCTTCGCACCGGCCGTCACCGCGACATCGACGATCGACGCCCCGACGGCGGCGTCCAGCGACCCGGTCGTCGACGACCGACAGACGGTCGCTGTCGACGCCACTGACGACGCCGACCGGACGAAACCACCGAACAACACGACGACGCGCCTCCAGCTGGATGGCCCCCAGACCGGGAACTACTCCACCGTCACCCTCGACTTCGGCGGGTCGATGGCGATGTCCGCCGAAGACGTCGAAAACCAGTACTACGTCTCGCTCGTCACCGTCCAACTCGACCGCGTTAGCGGACGCGCGGCACGGACAGCGGTCGTCGAGGCGTATCTCGACGCCGCCGTCGAAGAACTGAACGACATCAGTCGCATGGAAGCGGCGGCGACCGAGCGCTACCGCCAGGGCGAGATCTCCGCCGAGACGTTCCTCGTGAGGCTCGCGACCGCGCACGTGCGAGCCAGTGCAATGGAGGAATCGCTCGAACGCGTCGAACGTGCCGCTGAACCCCTGCCACAAGCCACGGTCGTCCGTATCCTGGACCTGCAGATGGAACTCGGCGCCCACCAGTCCCGGATCCGCGAACACGTTGCGAACACCGCAACGGGCGAACTGGAGAGCCAGCCGAACACCATCTACGTCACTGCCTCGGCGAACGGCGCGATCTTGGAGATGATCGAAAACGGTCGGTACTACCGGAACGCGAACCGCTTCGACAAACGCGAACCGACCGGCGTCGATCAGTTCAAAGGTGACTTCGGGAAGGTCCAGGACCGCCTCGACGACATCTACCCGTGGGCGTTCAAGCCGGACAGCATCAACATCATCGACAGTTACCCCGCTCAGAACGTCTACCTGACGACGTTCGGGCACCCGCAGGGCTCGATCAATGCGTACATGGACGGTTCGACGACCGACGTCTACCGCGAGGAACAGACGCTCGTCCTCGACCGGCTTCCCGCCGACGAAACCATCACGAAGACGACGAACAATACGACCGTTCGCGTGCATCGGACGTCCGCGAACGGACCGTTCCTCGTGAACGTCACGCGGACGGTGCCGGATGGTGAAGGGAACACGACGGTCGAAGCTGCGGACGCTCTCGTGAAGATCGACGGGAGCGTCGTCGGCCGAACCGGGTCTGACGGCGAACGCTGGATGCTCGCACCGGTCGGGGACTACCGCATCACGGTCGTTCGCGGCGAGACGACGATCAACGTGAGCGTGCCGTCGTAGTCGACGGCGGTCAGGCGTCGGTCTCCTCGTCGGTGTCGCCACCGGTGAGGTCCTCGATGTTGACGGTTCCACCCATCGTGTCCGAATCCCCGAATCCGGCGGAGAGGATGCGCGTCAGTGCCTCCTCGACGCGTTCGTCGACCTCGGTCACGTCCTCGGGCTCGATCTCGATGACGAACCCGGTCGTGATGTTCGGCGCCGTCGGCAGGAACAGGACGATGCGACCGTCGTCCGTCGTCTTCCCGGTCTTGAATGCCGTCATCCGCATACCATCCCACGTCTCGATTTTCACTGGTGTCTGGAGCGAATCGGTGCCACCGAGCGCGGTTTCGGCCGCCATCTTCGACGCGTTGTAGACGATGCGGAGTCCGGGGACTCGGTTCGCGACGTCGTCGATGACGCCCTCGAACAGGCCACCGGCGGTCGTCCGCATCAGGTAGCCGACGGCGAGGACGAGGACGAGGAAGACGAGGAGGACGAGCAATACCTGTAGCGGTTGCTGGACGTACGGGATGTACGATTCGGGGATGGGGAACTGCCTGAGGAGTTCCGCGTCGACGAACCCTGGCGTGTTCTGCGCGACGAACCCGTACACGTACCCGATGACGTAGGCGGAGACGAGCACGGGCACGATGACGATGAGGCCCGACGCGAAGTCCCGCTTCCAGGAGGACATGCCCGAGGAATGTAGGGGTGGGGTCTTGTTTGTGACGAGTTCGGACGGAGAAGAACCCTCGGACTGGCGACGAGTCGGGCCGACGGCGGCGCGTACTGGGTGGTTAGATTACACGCCGAGGACGGCGCGTGCGGCGAAGAGGACGTTCTCTTTGCGTTCGCGGACGCGCCGGTAGAAGTACGACAGCCACTTGTCGCCGTAGGGTGCGTACTGCCAGACTTCGACGCCCTCGCTAGCGAGGTCTCGCTGTGCGTCCTCGCGGACGCCCATGAGCATCTGGACCTCGTACGGCGTGCCGTACTCGTCGTGCAGTTCGCGTGCGTGCTCGATCATCGCGGGGTCGTGGCTCCCGACCGCGATGCCGTCCTCGAAGTGCTCGAACATGTACTCGAGGAGGTCCCGGTACTGTTCGTTGACCTTCGACTTCTGCTTGTAGGAGACGTCCTTCGGTTCGTCGTACGCGCCCTTCACGAGTCGGACCTTCCCGGGGACGTCGACGAGTCGTTCGATGTCGTCGCGAGTGCGCTTGAGGTTCGCCTGGATGCAGAGGCCGACGTCGCCGGCGTACTTCCGCGCGACGTCCTCGAACGCGTCGAGCGTCGCGTCCGTCGTGTGTCGGTCCTCCATGTCCACCCACACGAAGACGTCGTGTTCGTCGCCAGCCTCGACGACGCGCTCCAGGAGGTCGCGGAACGTGTCCTCGCCGACGTCCAGCCCGATCTGGGACGGCTTCACGGAGATGCAGGCGTCGACGTCGTCGTCGGCGATGTCGGCGACGAGGTCGACGTACGCGTCCGCGTCCGCTTCGGCGGGCTCCCGGTCGTCGTAGTGCTCGCCGAGGCGGTTCAGGATGACGGCGACGTCGTCCTCGTTCAGTCGTCGAGCGTGCGCGATCGCTTCCGCTGGCGTCTCTCCGGCGACGAAGCGGGACGCGATGGGGGGTATCATGCCCGCAACTCCGAACCGACACTACAAATGAATTGATGGTCAGCGTCGCCTCGCGAGACTGCGGTGACGGTCGGTGGCGGAGGTCAGCGTCGCCTCGCGAGACTACCGTGACGGTCGGTGGCGGAGGTCAGCGTCGCCTCGCGAGACTACCGTGACGGTCGGTGGCGGAGGTCAGCGTCGCCTCGCGAGACTACCGTGACGGTCGGTGGGCGCCGCGAGGTGGCTGGTGTGGTCGGTGGGGAACTCATTTCTATGGGCGGGGCGTTCGGGAGACGTAATGGAACGGATCACCGTCTCACTCGACGACGACGCCCTGACGGCCCTGGAGTCCCTCACGAGTCGGACGGGGAAACCCCAGAGCGAACTCGTCCGGCAGGCGCTGTCGTTCTACGCGGCGAACTTCGAGGCGGCGACCGCTGACGCGGAAGCGAACCTCGAATCGTACCATCGGATGCTCTCGAGCGGCGAGCACGTCCTCCTGGACGTGGACTTCCTGCACTGTTTCCTCGACTACGTGGAGGACGCGGACGGGGAGCCGGACCCCGAGTTCGTCGAGGCCGCGGACCGCGTGGCGTCGTTCCACGCCCACGAGTACGCGGAACGGTTCGATTCGCTCGGCGAACTCCTGGACTGGCTCTCGTTCTGTGGGTTCCTGACGGTCCGGGAGAGCGAAGGGGAGACGTACCACGTGGTGTTCCCGACGGCGTCCGTGAAGTGGTTCATGACGCGGTTCGTCGAGCGGAGCACCGCCGACCTGCCGTTCGACGTGACCGTCGAGGAGGGCGTGTCGAAGGTCATCTTCGCTGCGACCCCGGAGTGAACGCCGTCGACGACGTCCTCGAACCCGACCGTCGAGTCATACGCACTCATACGTCTTCACACGTCGTATGGCGTCCGTATTCGGCGGTCTCAAGTATATTTTAGGGAGTCTCCGTGTGACGTTGTGCCGTGCATAGTCAACCATGAACGTTGTACGACGACTCAAGGCGGTCGGGCCCGGTGCGATGGTCGCAGCGGCCTTCATCGGCCCCGGAACGGTGACGACGGCGAGCGTAACCGGTGCACGGTTCGGGTACGCACTCCTCTGGACGATCGCGTTCTCCGTGATCGCGACCATCGTCCTCCAGGAGATGAGTGCACGCCTCGGTCTCGTCTCGGGCGAAGGCCTCGGCGAAGCCCTCCGCAAGCGCTTCGACAACCCCGCGGCGCGATACACCGCGGTCTTGCTCGTCGTCTCCGCGATCGGGATCGGGACGGCGGCGTACGAGACCGGGAACATCATCGGTGGCGCGTCCGGCCTCGCCGTGATGACGGGCGTCAGCGAGAACGTCTGGGGCCCACTCATGGGGGTCTGCGCGGGTGCGCTCCTCTGGACGGGTCGATACAAGCTCATCGAGAAGGCGCTCGTCGGCCTCATCGGCGTCATGGCGCTCTCGTTCCTCATCGACGCGATCCTCATCGGACCAGACCTCGGGCGGCTCGCCGCCGGATTCGTCCCGTCGGTCCCCGACGGCTCCGCGTTCCTCATCACGGGCCTCGTCGGCACCACCGTCGTCGGCTACAACCTCTTCCTGCACGCGAGCAGCGTCCAGGAACGCTGGAGTGGCCCGAGCGACCTCCCGGAATCCCGCACCGACACCATCCTCTCCATCGTCATCGGCGGCGCCATCACGTGCGCCGTCCTCGTGACGGCCGCGGCCGCGTTCCCCGTCGGCACCGAGATCGACAACGTCGCCACGATGGCCGAACAGATCGAGCCGCTCGTCGGCACGCACGCGAAGGTCCTGTTCAGCATCGGGCTGTTCGCCGCCGGCTTCACGAGTGCGACCACCGCCCCGCTCGCCGGCGCGTACGCCACCGCCGGCGCACTCGGCTGGGAAGCCGACCTGAAGTCGACGCGGTTCCGCGCCGTCTGGGGGTCGATCCTCCTCGTCGGCGTCGTGTTCTCCGCACTCGGATACAGTCCCGTGCAGGCGATCGTGTTCGCGCAGGTCGCGAACGGCCTGCTCCTCCCGATCGTCGCGATCTTCCTCATCTACGTGATGAACGACGGCGAGATCCTCGGGAAGTACACGAACTCGGCCGTCCAGAACGCCCTCGGCGCGGTCGTGACGATCGTCGCGACGTGGCTCGGCCTCCGGACGCTGCTGTCCATCGCGGGGGTGCTCTGACGTGAGCGGTCGAACCCGCGTCGGCGTCGACGTCGGCGGGACGTTCACGGACGTCGTCCTCTCGACGGTCGACGACGACCTCGTGACTGCGAAGGTCCCGAGTACGAGCGACCAGAGCGTCGGCGTCATCGAGGGCATCGAGAAGGCCTGCGAGGCCGCCGGCGTCGACCCGGCTGACGTCGACGACTTCACGCACGCGATGACGGTGTCCGTGAACGCACTCCTCGAGGAGGCCGGTGCGAAGACGGCACTGGTTACCACGGAAGGGTTCCGGGACGTCCTCGAGATCGCGCGCCAGGACCGCCCGGACCTCTACGACTTCGACGAGACGCGCCCGGACCCGCTCGTTCCGCGCCGCCGACGGTTCGAGGTGACCGAGCGCGCGACGGTCGACGGCGTCGAGGACCCCGTCGACGACGCCGACGTTCGCGCCGTCGCGGACCGCATCCGCGAATCCGGCGCGGAGAGCGTCGCCGTCTCCCTCCTGCACGCCTACCAGTACTCGCAGAACGAAGCCCGCGTCGTTGACGTCCTCCGCGAGGAACTCGACGTCCCGGTGTCGGCGAGCCACGAGGTGCTCGCGGAGTTCCGCGAGTACGAACGCACGTCCACGACGGTCGTAGACGCGTACGTCAAACCCGGTATCGACGCTTACCTCGGGCGACTCGAGGACCGCGCTGGAGACCGCGACGTGCCTGCACCACGCATCATGCAGGCCAACGGCGGCATCGCCGCCGCGAGTACCGTCCGCGACCGACCCGTGACCACGACGATGTCCGGCCCGGCCGCCGGCGTCGTCGGCGCGGCGGCGACCGCGGCCGACGCCACCACCGACCTCGACGGCCTCGTCACGTTCGACATGGGCGGCACGTCCAGCGACGTGAGTCTCGTCCGGGACGGCGAGGCCGAACGCACGACCGCCGCGGAAATCAACGGCCGCCCGATCAGGGTCCCGATGGTGGACGTGAACACCGTCGGCGCCGGCGGCGGCTCCGTCGCGTGGGTCGACGACGGCCAGGCACTCCGCGTCGGGCCCGAATCCGCGGGCGCAGACCCCGGCCCGGCGTGTTACGGCCGCGGCGGCACCGACCCGACCGTGACGGACGCGAACGTCGTCCTCGGGTACATCGGCGGGTCGTCCGCACTGGGCGGTGAACTCTCGCTCGACGAGGACGCCGCGGAGCGTGCCCTCGCCGACCTCGCGGCCGACGCCGGCCTCGCGGACGCACTCGACGCCGCACGCGGCGTCTACCGGGTCGCGAACGCGAACATGACCCGCGCCATCCGCGCCGTCACCGTCGAACGCGGCCACGACCCTCGCGACTTCGGCCTCGTCGCGTTCGGCGGCGCCGGCCCGATGCACGCCGCCAACCTCGCCGACCGCCTCGACGTCGACACCGTCGTCGTCCCACGCGCGTGCGGCGTCCTCTCGGCGTACGGACTCCTCTCCGCCGACGAGAAGCACGACGCCGTCCGAACGCTCCGCGTCCCCTTCGACGAACTCGACACCGACCGCGTCGAGAACGCGTACGCTGAGCTCGCCGCCGACGTCCGCGATACCGTAGCCGACCCCAGGGAGGGGACCGTCGAACGCGCCGCCGACGTCCGGTACGCCGGGCAGAGCTTCGAACTTACCGTCCCCGTCGACGACGCGTTCGACCCCGACCGGGTCGCCGAACGCTTCCACGACGCCCACGAGACCACGTACGGCTACCGGATGGACGACCCGCTCGAACTCGTCAACGTCCGGACGACCGCGGTCGTCGAACGCGACGACGTCGCCGTCGAGTACGCCACCACGGGCGACGCCGTGAAGGGCCAGCGCCAGGCGTTCTTCGACGACGCGTTCCACGAGACCACCGTGTACGACCGCGAAGCACTCCCCGCCGGCGAAACCGTCGACGGCCCGGCGATCCTCGAACAGACGGAGAGCACGGTCGTCGTCCCGCCCGCGTGGACTGGCGAAGTCCAGCCGGACGGGACGTTCGTCATGACGAACGGAGGTGACGGCGCGTGAACGACCTCGACGCCGTCACGCTCGAGATCCTCCGGAACCAGTTCGAGGGCGTCGCCGAAGAGATGGGGCACGTCCTCGTCACCGGCGCGTACTCGCCGAACATCAAGGAACGCCGCGACTGTTCGACCGCGCTCTTCGACGCCGACGGCCGTCTCGTCGCGCAAGCCGAACACATCCCCGTCCACCTCGGCGCGATGCCCGCCGCCGTCGACGCCGTCCTCGAGAAGGACCCCGACCCTGGGGACGTCTGGGTGCTGAACGACCCGTTCCAGGGCGGCACGCATCTTCCGGACGTCACGATGGTCTCCCCCATCACGGTCGACGAGGACGTCCTCGGGTACGCCGTCTCGCGCGCCCACCACGCCGACGTCGGCGGGATGAGCCCCGGTAGCATGCCGGCCGGTGCTCGCGAGATCTACCAGGAGGGCCTGCGTCTCCCGCCCGTCCGACTCGCGATCGACGGCGAGGTGAACGACGACGTGATGGACGTCGTCCTCGCGAACGTCCGGAACGCGAGCGAACGACGTGCGGACGTCCGCGCCCAGCTCGCGGCGAACGACCGCGGTGCCGACCGCCTCCGCGACCTCGTCGACGAACACGGGCGCGACCGGATCGAGGCCGCGTTCGACGCGGTCATGGAGTACTCGCGCGACCGCATGACCGCCGCGATCGACGAACTCCCCGATGGCGAATATCGCGCTCGCGACGTCCTCGAGGGCGACGGCCAGACGGACGTCGACGTCCCCATCGAAGCGGCCGTCACCGTCGACGGCACGGACGTCGCCGTCGACTTCGCGGGCACCGCCGACCAGGTCGCGGGGAACGTGAACGCGCCGCTCGCGGTCGCCACGAGCGCCGTCTACTTCGTCGTCCGGTGCGTCACCGACCCGGACATCCCGCCGAACCAGGGCTGCTACGACCCCGTCACCGTGGACGCCCCCGAGGGGTCGTTGCTGAACCCGACGCCGCCGGCGGCGGTCGTCGGCGGGAACGTCGAGACGAGTCAGCGCGTCACCGACGTCGTCCTCGCCGCGTTCGCCGACGCCGCCCCCGACCGCGTCCCCGCACAGGGCCAGGGGACGATGAACAACCTCGTCGTCGGGAGTCGCGACGCGAACGGCTTCAGCTACTACGAGACCATCGGCGGTGGCGCCGGTGGTCGCCCGAACGGCGACGGGACGGACGGCGTGCACGTCGGGATGACGAACACGCTCAACACTCCCGTCGAGGCGCTCGAAGCCGAGTACCCGCTCCACGTCGAGCAGTACGGGCTCCGGTCCGGGACCGGTGGCGACGGCGAACACCGCGGCGGCCTCGGCATCGTCAGGTCGGTGCGAGTCGACGCGGACGCGACGGTGTCCCTCCTCACGGAGCGTCGCCGCTACGCTCCGAAGGGCGTCGCCGGCGGCGAGGACGGAACCACCGGCGAGAACCGGATCGACGGCGAGACGGTGCCGGCGAAGACGACGCGCGAAGTCGACGCTGGCACGGTCGTCACCGTCCGGACGCCCGGCGGGGGCGGGCACGGCGACCCCGCGGAGCGCGACCCGGCGGCGCGTCAGACGGACGAGGAGGACGAGAAGCGATGACGCGCTCGAAAACGAACACCCGGCTCGGCGTCGTCGTCCCGTCCTCGAACACGACGGTGGAGATCGAACTGTCGGAGGTACTCCCCGACGACGTCTCCCTCCACGTCGCACGGATGCCGCTGGAGCGCGTGACGGTCGACGAACTCGACGCGATGGCGGAGGACGCCGAGTCGGCGGCCGGCCGGCTCGCGGACGCGTCCGTGGACGTGGTCGCGTACGCCTGCACGACCGGGAGCCTCCTGCACGGACCCGGCTTCGACACCGAACTGGAGGAACGGCTGGCGGCGGCCGCTGACGCACCGGCGGTCGCGACCGCCCGCTCCGTCCTCCGGGCGTTCGACGTCCTCGACGCGGAGACGATCGCGCTCGTCACGCCGTACACGGACGACCTGAACGAGCGCGAGGTCGACTTCCTCGCGGCCGAGGACGTCTCGGTCGCGAGCGTCGACGGTCGCGGCATCGAGTCGAACCTCGAGATCGGTGCACTCACCGGCGAGGACGCACGGACGCAGGTCCTGCACGCCGTCGACGAACCCGACTCGGTGGACGCCGTGTTCGTCTCCTGCACGAACTACGCGACGTTCGACGTGATCGCCTCGCTCGAAGCCGAACTCGACGTCCCGGTCGTCTCGAGCAACGCGGCGACGCTCTGGGACGCACTCGCCACGATCGAGACGGCCACGACGCCGGCTCCGGGTCGTCTCGGCGAAATCACAGGTCGTTAAGAGTCAGGGCCGTCATCGCCCCTGCATGGACCTGGTTGCGACGGTCGTCGTGGCGTTCTGGGCGATGCTTCCGGCGTACGTCCCGAACAACGCGGCCGTCCTGTTCGGTGGTGGCCGACCGATCGACGGTGGTCGCACGTGGGGTGACCGTCGCGTCCTCGGAGACGGGAAGACGTGGCGTGGAACGATCGCGGGGACGGCGACCGGCGTCGCGGTCGCGTTGGCGCTGTCGACGCTGGCGCCATCGGCGGGTGAGGCGCTCGACGTCTCACTGCCGCGGTTCCCGCTCGCGGCGGCGGTCGCGCTCTCGTTCGGCGCGATGCTCGGGGACGTCATCGCGTCGTTCCTGAAACGACGGACCGGTCGGTCGCGGGGCGCGGCGTTCCCCGGCCTCGACCAGCTGGACTTCGTGGTGGTCGCGCTCGTGCTCGCGGCCGTGGTCGCGCCATCGTGGTTCGGCGACGTGTTCACGCTCCCGGTGCTCGTCGTCGTCGTGGTGCTCACGCCGCTCCTCCACGTCGGGACGAACGTCCTCGCGTACCAGCTCGGGTTGAAGGACGAACCCTGGTAGGGGGCTGACAGGCGACCCGCTGAATCGGTGCTCGTGCGGTGGGTCGCACTCCGGTCTCGGCCGCGACGAGTCGGTCGTTACGTGACGACGACGTTCGCCGCGTCCTCGCTTTTGAATCTTCGCGTGTGCGAGCACGGGATTCCAGTTCGCTTATGTCGCGTCGTCGCGCTCGCTAGGCCAATGACGAACGAGGCACTCGTCGAGGCACTCGTCGCCGCGGACGCGGTCAAGTTCGGGGAGTTCCAGCTCTCCCACGGTGGGACGAGCAGTTACTACGTGGACAAGTACCTGTTCGAGACGAACCCGGAGCCGCTCGCGCTCATCGGCGAGGCGTTCGCGGCGAAACTCGACGGGGAGACGCCGGCGGGCGTCGCGCTCGGTGGCGTTCCGCTCGTCGTCGCGACCGCGCTGGAAGCGGACGTTCCGTACGTGATCGCGCGGAAGTCCCAGAAGGAGTACGGGACCGCGAACCTCGTCGAGGGGCGACTCGAGGAAGGCGAGGAGGTCGTGGTCGTGGAGGACATCGCGACGACGGGGCAGTCGGCGGTCGACGCCGTCGAGGCGCTCCGGGATGCGGGCGCGGTCGTGAATCGCGCGCTCGTCGTCGTCGACCGACAGGAAGGTGGGACGGAGAACCTCGCGGACGCCGGCGTCGAACTGGACGCGCTCGTCACCGCCGACGAACTGCTCGCGCACGCCGAGGATTGAACGGAATCGACCGCAGTCGACGTGTTCGTGGTTCTCGAAACGTTCGAAAAGCATCGCAACCCTTTTGCTGGCACCCCGGATACGTTGTGGTACGATGGTAGGTGTCTGCTTTACACGCCGGGCCTTTGCCCGCTAACTCCCCCCACAACCACCTACCGTTCTCCGCGCTCGCAGACACCAACCAGTCAACGGAATCCCAGTCACAATCATGTCACAATCAGAGTCAGAATCACAGATAACGGTCGTACTACCGGACGGTTCCGAGCTGTCCGTCGACGAGGGCGCGTCCGTGGAGGACGTCGCCTACGAGATCGGGTCGGGCCTCGGTCGGGACACGGTCGCCGGGAAGATAGACGGCGACCTCGTCGCGAAGGAGGAGTCGGTGTACGACGGGGCGGCGATCGAGATCGTCACGGACGGAAGCGACGAGTATCGCAACGTATTGCGGCATTCGGCGGCGCACGTGCTCGCACAGGCGGTCCTCCGGGAGTATCCGGATGCGAAGCTCGCGATCGGGCCGCCGACGGAGGAGGGCTTCTACTACGACTTCGACGACGTCGACGTCGACGAGAGCGACCTGCCGGACATCGAGGCGGAGATGCAGGAGATCGTCGACGCGGACTACGACATCGAGCGCGAGGTCGTGTCCGTCGAAGAGGCCGAGGAGCGACTCGCTGATCAGCCGTACAAGCTCGAACTGCTCGAGGACCTGGCGGCGGAAGGCGAGACGGTGACGTTCTACTCGCAGGGCGAGTTCGAGGACCTCTGTGCGGGCCCGCACGTCGCGTCGACGGGCGAGATCGAGGCGTTCGACCTCCGGGAGATTGCGGCGGCGTACTGGCGCGGGGACGAGGACAACGAGATGCTCACCCGCGTGTACGGGACGGCGTTCGAGAAGGAGAGCCAGCTCGAGGACTTCCTGGAGCGAAAGCGGGAGGCGCAGCGACGCGACCACCAGAAGATCGGTCGCGAGATGAACCTGTTCTCGATCCAGAAGGTGACCGGCCCCGGTCTGCCGCTGTATCATCCGCCAGGGAAGACGGTGCTCCGCGAGCTCTCCTCGTTCATCGAGGGATTGAACCTCGAAGCGGGCTACGAGTACGTCGAGACGCCCCACGTGTTCAAGACGGACCTCTGGAAGCGGTCGGGCCACTACGACAACTACGAGGACGACATGTTCCTCTTCGACGTCGGCGACGACGAGTACGGGCTGAAGCCGATGAACTGTCCGGGGCACGCGGCGATCTTCCAGGATCACTCCTGGAGTTACCGCGAGCTTCCCGTGCGGTACGCGGAGGACGGGAAGGTGTACCGCAAGGAGCAACGTGGCGAGCTGTCGGGGCTCTCCCGCGTGTGGTCGTTCACGATCGACGACGGGCACCTGTTCGTGCGACCGGACCAGATCGAACAGGAGGTCGAGCAGATCATGGACGCGATCGACGTGGTGCTGGAGACGTTCGAGCTCGACTACGAGGTGGCGCTGGCGACGCGACCGGAGAAGTCCGTCGGGAGCGACGAGATCTGGGAGCGCGCGGAGTCCATCCTCGAGCGCGTCCTCGGCGAACACGAGGAGGAGTACGTCGTCGAGGAGGGCGACGGGGCGTTCTACGGGCCGAAGATCGACTTCGCGTTCGAGGACGCTCTCGGTCGGAAGTGGGACGGGCCGACGGTCCAGCTGGACTTCAACATGCCCGAGCGCTTCGACCTGAACTACGTCGGGGAGGATAACGAGAAGCATCGGCCGGTGATGATCCATCGTGGGATCTATGGCAGCTACGAGCGGTTCTTCATGGTGCTCATCGAGCACTTCGAGGGGAAGTTCCCGTTCTGGCTGGCGCCCGAGCAGGTGCGCGTACTCCCGATCAGCGACGACAACGTGGATTACGCGTTCGAGGTGGCGGAGGAGTTCGACGAGTTCCGCGTGGAGGTGTCGACGCGGGACGCGACGCTCGAACGGAAGATCCGGCAGGCGCACGACGACCGCGTGCCGTACCAGATTATCGTCGGTGACGACGAGGAGGCTGACGGCAATATCTCGGTGCGCGACCGGAAGGAACGCCAGGAGTTCGACGTGGAGCGCGAGGCGTTCCTCGAGCACTTGCAGGCCGAGGACGCCGAGAAGCGACTGGACCTGGACTTCCTCGCGGACTGACCCGCCGCGCTCCTCCTCGCACTCGCCTGACTCCGCACGGAGGGAACCGACACGATTGCTCGAAGATTCTGCACGGACGTGACCATCGCGACCGCCCGAAGAGCCTGCACGGACGCACCCGCGACGACCGCTCGAAGCGCCTGCACGGACGTGACCACCGAGACCGCTCGAAGATTCGATGTATTCATATTTGCGGAAACGTGCATACCGAGCATGAATCGTGCAGAGAAGGCCGCACTCCAGTTGCGTGCCGTCTCCGTCCTCCGGATGCTCAAGGAGACGCGCACCTACGACGAACTCGCGGCCCTCACCGGCCTCCCCGCAGGCGACCTGAACCGGTACGTGAACGGGCACGTCCTCCCGAGCGCCGACCGCGCCCGCGAGGTCGTCGAGGGCGTCGGCCGCGACGAACTCGCCGCGGAACTCGAGGAGCGCGTTCGCGTCGACGAGGAGGGATACGTCGACAACTCCGACGCCGTCTTCGACCAGTCGTTCCTCGACCTCGCCGCGCCAGTCGCCGCGGACGCGTTCGACTTCGAAGCACCGGACGTCGTGTTGACGGCAGCCACGGACGGCATCACGCTCGCGGCCGCGATGGCGAGCTACTTCGGTGCTCGGTGTACGTACGCGAAGAAGACGAAGGAGACCGCGGTCGAGGAGTTCGTCGAAGCCCGCCAGCGACTGCAGTCCGGCATCGAACTCACGTACTACCTCCCCGAGCGCGCGCTCGACGACGGCGACGCCGTCCTCGTCGTCGACGACCTCATCCGCTCGGGCGAAACCCAGGAACTCTTGCTGGACATCGCCCACACCGCCGGTGCGGACGTCGTCGGCGTGTTCGCGCTCATCGCCGTCGGCGACGACGGCGTCGACCGCGCTCGCGACTACACCGACGCACCCGTCGGCGCGCTCACCAAGTTCTGACCGCTCGATACCGATTCAGGCCGCGGCCGTCGCGTTCGCCGTCGCCGTCGTGTTCGCCGTGGACGCGTGTTCGACCGTCACGGAACCGTCGTCGACGGCGACGGTCGCGTTCCGGATGAATCCGGGGTCGCCAGCGACGAGGACGACGGCGTCGTCGCTCCCGCGGACCAGGCGGAACGCAGTGTCGTCATCACGCCAGATCCCCGACAACGAGCGGTTCGCGCGAGCGTCCAGATAGTCCACCATCGCACTCTCGAACTCGTCCGCGTCCTCGACCGTATCCCAGCGCGTCGCCCAGACGTAGCTCTGCGCGTTGCTCTCCGATTCGCCGACCGAGACGACGACGTCGTTCCCCCAGCCGGTTCCGGCCTGGGCCGCGCGGTCCCAGGGGAGTTCGACGTCGAGGACGACGCGAACGAGGAACTCGCCGCCAGTGGTGGCGTCGCCAGTGTAGCGACGGTCGCCGGTTTCGACGGCGACGCTGAGGTTCGTCGGCGGTTCGGAGCCGGGGTCGAGGTCGTGGATGACCTCCTCCGTCGTCAGGGGCGGGTTCTCGTAGACGGCGTCGAGATCCCTCGGAGAGTCCGTGTGGTTCGCGACGTACGCGTACCCGACGGTGTACTGGAAGTCCCCGTACTTCTCGTACGGCGTCGCGTTCCGGTACCTCGCTCGAACCGCCGCAGGGTCGTCGACCTCGCCGTCCAGGTACTCGGCTTCGTAGGCTTCCTCGACGACCATCGCACCGCCCTCGACGACGGACGACCATACCTTGCGCTGGTTTCCGCGAGCGCGCTGGAGGGTCGCGATGTGGACGTCCTTCTCGAACTGACTGACGTGCGCGTACTCGTGCGCGAGCACGGCCTCGAACTGGTCGTCGCTCAGGCCGTCGGTCTGGATGTTGACCTTCCGGGTGCGAGCGTACCCGATCCTGCTCCCTGCCGAGGAGTTCTCCGGCGGTGCGAGCCCCATGAGGCCCGCGAAGGAGTTGTCACTGGCGGCGAGGGCGTCGCTGGTGCCGAGCTCGTCGGCGACGGCGACGACGACGGGGACGCGTTCCTCGCCTGTCAGGTCGGTGACGCGGTGGTAGACGAGCGTGGCGTTCACCGGTGAATCGCCGAGGACGTCGACGAGTTCGTCCCTGAACTCGGGGGTTGTCGTGGTGGTTGGCGTCGTCGTCGCGGTGCCGGTCGTGGTCCTGCCGTCGTCGGTGGATGCTTCGTCGCTGGTAGCCGCTTCGTCGCTGGTGGCCGCGTCGTCTGCGGTCGTCGCCGACGTCGCGTCCGTGGGCTCCATCGACGTCGTCGGACCGCCGCTACAGCCGGCGACGACGAGTAGGGCGGCGGCGCACAGCACGCCGAACGTTCTATTCATACGAACAACAAGAAAACTGTTAGATTTAGTGGTTGTGGTACTGATGGATATCAGATCTCGGCGGCGACGAGCGCGTCCCGCGTCTCCCTGATGACCGCCGCCACCCGCGTCAGGTCCGCGTCGACGTGCTCCGTAAGTGATTCCGTCGCCGTCAGCAACCACTCCGCGCGCTCGACCGACCGCCGAACGTCGCCCGGTTCGACGCCGTACTCCCGGGCGACCGTCTCCACGCCCGCGCCGTCCGCGACGTCCTCCAGCAGGAGCGCCGTCTTCAACGCGTCCAGCCACGTCTGGTAGTCGCCATCGAAGTCCATCACGTCCCGCGCGAGCTCGCCCTGGCGGTTCATCGCTACCGAACTCACCTGGCCCGCCTCGTCGTCGCTCACGTACACCGTCGGCATGTCTCGCGTATCACAGACGAGTTCCAGTACCGTCAACGCCGTCACGCGCTCCAATCCACCCGCGCGCTCCAGTGCCTCGACGACGCTCGCCCCCGTCACCGGGTCGACGTACACGCGCGAGACCAGGTCACCGAGTGGCGTCGCACGCACCGCGCCGTCCTCGCGAGCGAGCATCCCGACCGCGTCCAGGTACGTCAGGACGTCGTCCACTACCGGGTCGATACCGTCGTCGTCGGCGTCGTCGGCGTCCCCGTCGTCGGTATCCGCCTCGCCGCCGGCCGCCGTCGCCGCCAGCGCCCCCGCTCGTCGCTGGTGCGCGTAGAACGTCTCGTCGAGCAACTCCAGGATCTCCGCACGCGACCCCGCGAACCCCGACGCGACCGTCGCGAGCACGTGCGTGCGGAGCGCACGCTGACTCCGGAGCTTCGAGTGCACAGGCTCCGGATCCGCCTCCACGTACCGTTCCCGGACGGCGTCGACCTCGTGGCTCTGGGCGACCACGACCGCCTCCCCGTACGGATCGAGGTGCGGTCGCCCCGCCCGCCCGAACATCTGGTGGACCTCCAGCACCGAGAGTGGCTCCATCGACGTCCCGTTCCAGCGCTCGTGGTCGCGGACGACGACGCGTCGCGCCGGCACGTTCACGCCCGCGGCGAGCGTCGGCGTCGCGACGATCACCCGGAGTTCCCGCTCGCGGAACGCGCGCTCGACGACCCGCCGTTGCTCGCTCGCCAACCCCGCATGATGGAACGCGACACCGTGGGCGACGCAGCGTGCGAGTTCCGTCCCCGTCTCCGTGATCGCGACCTCCTGAAGTTCCTCGGCGACGGACGCCGGCGTCGCGAAGAACTCGTCCGTGAGCGTGCTCGCAAGGTCCTGCGCACCCCGTCGCGAGTTCACGAAGATCAGGCACTGGCCGTCCTCGCCGTCGACGACGTCCCGCGCGAGCGCCCGCGCCGCCCCACCGTCACCTGCCTCCACGCGCCGCACTTTGCCGTCGGAGAACCGCATCTCGTCGTCGGCGTACACGCCCGTCCGCAACGCGACCGGCCGCCAGTCCATGTCCACGAGTTCGGCGTCCAGCCAGTCCGCGATCGCGCCCGCGTTCCCGACCGTCGCCGACAACCCCACGAGCTGGACGGTCGGCGTCAACCGCTGGAGTTTCGCGATCGTCACCTCCAGCGTCGGCCCGCGGTCCTCCGCGTCCAGCAGGTGGATCTCGTCGACGACGACACAGGCGAGCGCTTCCACCCAGCTGGCGCCGTTCCGGATCGCCGAATCGACCTTCTCGCTCGTCGCCACCACGATATCGTGGTCCGCGAGCTCCTCGTCGGTCGCGTCGAAGTCGCCGGTCGCCATCCCGACGCTCACGCCCGGGAGCGCCTCGAACTCGTCGTACTTCTCGGTCGCGAGCGCCCGCAAGGGGACGACGTACAGCGCGGGGCCGTCGCTCGTCAACATCGCGAGCTGTGCGACGAACGTCTTCCCGCTCGCCGTCGGGATCGCCGCGACGACGCGCTCCCCGTCGCAGACGCCCGCCTCCACGGCGGCCTCCTGGGTCGGGTACAGTTCCTCGACCCCCTGGTCGTGGAAGTGTGCGACGAACTCCTCGGCGAGTTGCAGGTCCGCGACGTCCATCTGGCCCGGATTTCGGCGTGCTCACATATAAACGATGACCCGGTCTCGCGTTGGCGTCGACCGAGTTCGACCGACCCGATTCGACCGCCCGCTTACGTCGCTGGCGTCCCTAGTCGCGAGTATGCTATCGGACCTCCCCGTGGCGATGGGCTGGCGGAACCTCGCCTTCCTGAACTACCCCGTCGAACCGGACGTGGTCCGCGAGCGCCTCCCGGACGCGCTCGCGGTGGACACGTACGACGGCGACGCCTGGCTCTCCGTGGTCCCGTTCACGAACGTCGACCTCCGCCCGAAGGGGTTCCCGCGCGCGCTCGGGTTCGACCTCCCCGAACTGAACCTGCGGACGTACGTCCGCCGGAGCGGCGACGGCGACGTCGCGGCGGCGCCGGGCGTGTACTTCTTCAATCTCGACGCGGACGGCGATCTCGGCGTCGCCGGTGCACGAATCTTCCACCATCTGCCCTACTTTCGGGCGGACATCACGCTCGAATCCGACGGCGTGGGCGGCGTGCACTTCACGAGCGAACGCACGCACCCCGGCGCCCGGCCAGCGAACTTCGACGCGACCTATCGCCCCACCGCCGAACCGAAAGCTGGCCTTGGCGACGACCCGGAGGACGCCATCGACGCACGCCCCGGAACGCTCGCGGAGTTCCTCACCGAACGCTACCGGTACTACACCGAGACGCCCGGCGGCGAACTCCGCTCCGCGGGCATCCAGCACCCACAGTGGCCGCTCGCACCCGCCGACGTCGACGTCCGCGAGAACCAGCTCTTCGAGACGAACGGATTCGAGCCCCCCGAGCGCGAGGGTCCCCATTACTACAGTCCCGGCGTCGACGTCACGGCGACGGGGAGCCGACGCGTCGACTGACCTCCCGGCGTAGACGCGCTCGCCCGGTCGTAGATTTCTCCCGGGACACTCCCTCGCGAAAATTACCGCGAACGCCGATCCTATCCACAATCTTGGATAGTGATCGCGGGTTCCAATCGAAACTACTTAAACCTCGACTCCAGCATTGCTCGAACGTGAATCATGGCTCTCGGTGACACCATCGCGTCGTTCTTCGGCTTCGACGACCACGGAACAGACCTCTCCACCGAACTCCTCGCGGGCCTGACGACGTTCCTCACGATGAGTTACATCATCGCCGTCAATCCCATCATCCTCAACGCCGCGATCACCGACGCGAAACTCGGCGTCGGCGAGAACGTCGCCATCCAGTTGCTCGCCGTCACCACCATCCTCTCCGCCGTCGCCGCGATGCTCGTCATGGGCGTCTACGCGAACCGACCGTTCGGGCTCGCATCCGGCATGGGCCTCAACGCGTTCTTCGTCACCGTCGTCCTCTCCGAACCACTCGGCATCACGTGGCAGACCGCACTCGCCGCCGTCTTCCTCGAAGGCGTCCTCTTCATCGTCCTGACCGCCGTCGGCGCCCGCGAGTACGTCATCAACCTCTTCCCCGACCCCGTCAAAGCCGGCGTCGGCCCCGGTATCGGGCTATTCCTCGCCATCATCGGCCTGCAGTACATGCGCATCACTGCCGGTGACGCCATCGACCTCCTCACGTTCAACCCCATCCTCGCCCAGGACCCCGTCGCCGTCGTCTCCATCCTCGGCATCCTCCTCACGTTCCTCCTCTACGCCCGCGGCACCAATGGTGCCATCATCATCGGCATCCTCGGCACCAGCGTCCTCGGATACGCCGCCGCAGCACTCGGATTCCAGGAAGGCCCGAACCAGGTCGGCGACCTCTACACCCTCGCCGACCGCACGCTCGCCCCCGGCATCGACGAGATAACGTACAGCGCCGCCGCCTACGACATCACGCCACTCGCCGGCGCGTTCCTCGACGGATTCAGCGACGTCACCGGACTCACGTTCGCCATGGTCCTCTTCACGTTCTTCTTCGTCGACTTCTTCGACACCGCCGGCACGCTCGTCGGCCTCTCCAGGGCCGCGGACATGACCGACGAAGACGGGGAAGTCCCCGACATCGACGAACCCCTGATGGCTGACGCCGTCGGCACCACCGTCGGCGGCATCCTCGGCACGTCCACCGTCACCACGTTCATCGAATCCTCCACCGGCATCGAGGAAGGCGGCCGCACCGGCTTCACCGCGCTCGTCGTCGCCGGCCTGTTCCTGCTCGCCCTTCCGTTCATTCCGCTCCTGTCGGCACTCCCGTCGTACGCACCGTACGTCGCGTTCCTCGTCGTCGCCGTGTTCATGCTCCGGAACGTCACCGACATCGACTGGCACGACAACGCCCACGCCATCCCCGGCGCGCTCACCATCGCACTCATGCCACTCACGCACTCCATCGCCACCGGCATCGCCGCCGGCTTGCTGTCCTACCCACTCGTCAAGAGCGCACAGGGCGAGTTCGACGACGTCCAACTCGGCCAGTGGGTGCTCGCCGGCGCAGTCGTCGTCTACTACGTCGTCCGCACCAACACGCTCGCCTGACCGCCACCATCGCTTTGCACGCCCAGCAGGCGTCGTACTCACCGCGGGCATGGATATCTCACCCCTGACAACCGTCAGATACCACGAGGCTTATATCGACCGTCGCGTTTCCATTCGATAATGTCGTCGCTCTCCGCCATCTCGAACGCGCCACGGCGCCACAAACTCCGTGGTGCACTGGCAGTCGTCCTCCTCGTACTCGTCGTCGGCGCTGGCGTCGCAACCGCGAACTACACGCCGCCCGAGATCGAAGCCGGTACCGTCACCAGCGAAGCCAACGGCACCACGATCATCGCAGTCCAGGGCTTCCACTTCGACGGACAGGGCAACGGGAAGAAGCCCGCACGCCTCGTCGCCACCGACGAACGCGCCAGCGCCAAGTGGGTGTACGACGGCGGCGAAGACGTCTCCTGGTTCTACGACGTCGACCCACTCCCGAACGGAAACGTCCTCGCCGTCAACACCAAACCCGGGAAGACGCTCGTCTACGAACTGAACCCCAACACTCGCGAACGCGTGTGGACGCAGACGCTGAACATCACCGACACGCACGACGTCGACCTCATCAACGACGACCAGCTCCTCGTTGCGAACCTCCGGAACTCCGAGGGCGACACGAGCGACGAAGGCATCTTCATCTACAACCTCACCACGGACGAACGCACGTGGGAATGGAAGTTCGAGAACCACTACCCCGCCGACACCGACGCCGGCATCTCGAACACCGACGACTGGTCGCACGTGAACGACGTCGACAAGATCGACGACGGCGAGTACCTCGTCTCCCCGCGGAACTTCGACCAGGTCATCGTCGTGAACAAGTCCACGAAGAACGTCACGATGCAACTCGGCTCGGACGGCGACCACGACGTCCTCGACGAACAACACAACCCGACGTACCTCGAGAGCGAGAACGGAACGCCGACGATCCTCGTCGCCGACTCCGAGAACGACCGCATCGTCGAGTACGCGTGCGAGAACCGCGACGCGAACGGCGACTGCGACTGGACGCTCGTCTGGGAAGCCGGTACCGGCCAGCTCGACTGGCCGCGCGACGCCGACCGTCTCCCGAACGGGAACACGCTCGTCGTCGACACCCAGAACCATCGTGCGATCGAGATCACGCCCGAGGGCGAGATCGTCTGGGAAGCGCTCGCACCGTGGGCGCCGTACGACGTCGAACGCCTCGCGTACGGCGACGAAGCGATGGGCGAAGACCGGCCGACGATACGGGACATGAACGCGAGCGGCTCCTATCAGCTATCGGGTAGTGCCGGCCTCGTCCCCGGCACCGGTGACTCGAAGAGCTTCTCGGACTGGGTGACCGGGACGCTCGGCGGTGCACCCGTCGTCGGCGGACCGGCGAACGCGTTCGCCGACCAGTGGGACGTCATCTCCGAGTGGGTGCGCCCCGTCTGGCTCGACCCGTTCGCGTTCGTCGCACTCATCGTCGCTGCAGTCATCGGCATCTCGTGGACGCTCGGCGAAGCCGCGTACTGGCAGCGCGAACGACTGTCTGCCGTCGTCGCGACCCTCCGCCCGGACGACGAATCCGCATCGAGCCGATAGTCACTCGACGCCGCGGTTGCCGCAGTCGAATCCGGTCCTGCGCAACCGACGCACGCGACCACGGCCCTCTTCACCGCTGAACGCTTGACATCTAGCGATGACACTGGAACTCTACGAACTATCCGGCTGCCCGTACTGCGCGAAGGTCAAGACGAAACTCGACGAACTCGACCTCGAGTACGTCTCGCACGAAGTCCCGAGTTCGCACAGCCAGCGGACAGAAGTCGAAGAAGTGAGCGGGCAGACGGGCGTACCCGTCCTCGTCGACACCGACCACGACGTCGAGGGCATGCCCGAATCCGACGACATCGTCGCGTACCTCGAGAAGACGTACGGTCAGGCCTCGGCCTGACGACGCATCACGCCGTCGCGTTCTGAACGTCTCGAAAACAACGAAGAGCGACGGTGCGTACGACTCGCACCGGTCGCGGCTCGTGAACGCGTCAGGCGGGTTCCTCGACGTCGGAACGCTCCCGGATGATGTCCCGGAGCGTCTCCGCGTCGCCGACCGACTCGACCTCGTCGAGCTCGATGATCGCCGTCCCCTCGATCGACTCCCGCTTCGAACGGTCGACGAAGTACACCGAGCGCGTCCGCGTCACGTTCCCGATCGACGCCATGATGCGAGCACGCTTCTCCGCGGCCTCGTTGAACTCCGAGTGGCCGGTGAGGACCGTCGACTCGAGGTCGTCGCTCCCTCGCAACCCACCCTCGTCCTCGCTCACGGCCTTGAACGGCGCTCGAACCGTCGGATGCACGCGGAATCCCGCGCGTTGCAGGACCGCGACGACCGGTGCGTCGTCGGGATCCGCTTCGGGATCCTCCGGCGTCGGGTCCGCATCGCGGACCTCCTCGGCACCGTCCATCACGTCCACCGGCGCCGTCAACGGCGCGTCGAACAACTCCTCGAGACGCTGCGCGATCTCGACGGACGCGTTCATGCCGTCCTCGTACTTCGAGACCGTTCGACGGGATACCCCCAGTTCCTTCGCGAGCTGACCGAGGCTCATGTCCTCCTTCTCGCGTTCGTCCGAGAGCAGATCGCCGTCGATCGTGACGTACAGTCCGCCCGGTGCCGCGTAGATGAGCGGCGGAATACCGTCGACGAACAACTGTACGGCCGTATCCGGCGACACGACGGGGACGCCGTGCCGGAAGTACGTCACGTCCGGCTTCAGGTCCTCGTCGCGCGTTCGCAACCCGATTACGATCGGGGTCGCGTTCAGGTACGTGCCGAGTCGTCGCAGTTCCGCGCCCGTCGCCGCGTCGAGCGCGTCGACGTTCGCGAGCACCTTCACCAGGAGGATCTCCTCGCCGCGTCGCGCGACCAGGTCGAAGCTCTTGGGGCGGACTGCACACCGGTCGCTCACGACGAAGTCCGCGTCGCCGAGCATCGCGGTGATGTTCCCCAGTAGTGCCTCCCGGGACATACTCGTACGTAAGCTATCGTGGACATATAGGCGTTGTGACGCCCGTAGACGTTCGCAGTCCCGTGATTCGGGGGTCCGGCGGACGAATCGTTTATATACTGGCGGGGGTGCAGTCGGTGCTATCGACGTCCAGGAACGAGTCACCCCGAAACGCGTTTGTGCGCGTGGCGTCGTACGCTCGAACGATGACGGTCGTCGGCGTCGACGATACGGATTCGCGCGATACCGGGATGTGCACGACGTTCGTCGCGCACTCGATAGCGACGGCACTCCGAGAGCAGGGGTACGCCGTCGAACGAATCGTACTCGCACGGCTGAATCCCGCGGTCCCACACAAGACCCGCGGGAACGCCGCCCTGGCGGTACACACGGACGCACCGGTCGAAGTGGCGTTCGCGACCGCTCGCGGTATCGTCGACGACGCGGCACGCGTCGACGACCCGGAAACGAACCCTGGGGTGGTCGTCGCACCCGGCATCGGCGACGACGTCCCGGAGCGCGTCGGTGCGTTCGCGACCGACGCTATCACCGAATTTCACGATCGGGCTGACGCTCGCGACCTCGCTTCGGAGCACGAGTTCGAGACGGCGACGTGGGACGACGGCCGTGGCGTCGTTGGCGCGCTGGCGGCCGTCGGCGCCTGGCGAGCGTTCGACGACTGGACGCACGAGCACGTCGCGTACCGCGACCGCGAGCACTGGGGGAGCGAGCGCGACGTCGACGCCGAGAGCCTGTTCGCCGCCGCGGACGACGCCTACCCTGGAGCGTGGGATACCGTCGACAGCGTCACCGGCGACATGGTGTGCGTCCCTCGGACGCCCTGTCCGATCCTGCTCGCCGTCCGCGGCGACGACGCCGACGCGTGCCGGCGGGTCGTCGACGGCACCGACTCGGAACCGGTGCGCTCCCGGGAGACGTTCGTCACGAACCAGGGAACGGACGCGCATCTGCGCGCGGCGGGGTCGCTCGACGACCTCCAGGACGAGCGCGGGTACCGCGTCGACGCGGTCGTCGCCGACGACCCGGAGACGCGCCGTGGCGGGCACGTGTTCGTCGCACTCGCTACCGACACTGATACTTCGGACGACGCCGCTGTCCGCGAAGCGGCGGCGTTCGAGCCGACGAAGCACTTCCGGGACCGCGTGCGGTCGCTGGTACCGGGCGACCGCGTCACGGTCTGCGGTGAGGTCTCTGCGGGCACGCTGAAGCTCGAGAAGTTCGCACTCCGCGACGCCGTCGAGACCGAGCGCGTCACGCCGGATTGCCCCGAGTGCGGGCGGTCGATGAAGTCTGCGGGCCGCGACCAGGGGTATCGCTGTCGGGACTGCTCGACGACCGCACCGGGGAAGGTCGACGCACCCCTCGATCGCGACCTCGAACCCGGCTGGTACGAGGTCCCACCGTGTGCGCGCCGCCACCTGGCGAAGCCACTCGTCAGGGGCGGCTTCGACGCGCCCACGCACCCCGAGCGCTAGGTGCGTGGCCGCGTCGCTGGGGCGTTTGATTCCGGTGGCGAGCAGGCGAACCACGGCTCGAACTGACCGAAGCCAGTTGCGGTGTCGCGTCGCTGGTTCACGCTCCCGTCGTGGGCGACGCGCGCGACTCGTCAATGCACGTCGGCGTTCGCCGCGGCTCTCCGTTTGAACCCTCGGTTGAACCGTCGGACGCGCAGACGGGGGGCCCGTCAGTCGTTCGCGACGTGCGTCCAGGCGCGTTCGAAGCGCTTGTCGTGCGGTTCGAGGAAGACGTGGTCGCTGGCAGCGAACGCGTCGGGCGTGAACCATCCAACTGCCTGGACTTCGGGGCCGGGTACTGGCTCGCCGGCCGTCGCCGCGGCTTGGACTACGTACCCGATGGAGACGACGTGTTTCTCCTCGACCCGCGAGATGGGGAACGTGTCCAACAGGACGAGGTCGTCCGGGTCGACACACACGCCCGTCTCCTCTTCGAGTTCGCGGACAGCGGTTTCCGCGGGGGATTCGTCTACCTCCATGTGGCCGCCGGCGAGGGTCCACTTGCCGACGCCCGGCTCGATGTCGCGCTGGGTGAGGAGGACGCCGCGCTCGAGGTCGACGACGGCGACGCCCGCACCGGGGGCGGGGTTGCGCCACTCGACGACGTCGCAGGACTCGCAGTACTGGCGGTCGCGGCCGTCCACGTGCTTCGTGGCGAGTTCGCGTCCACAGCGCGGACAGTACGTCGCCTCGTACGTTGTCATCGTAGTGGAATCGTCGTCATCGTGGTTTACATCGTCTTCAGGCCGCTCCCGGTGAGTGGGACGACGACGTCGTGCCCGGGTGAGAGGACGCCGGCGTCCTGGAGTTTGCGGAGGGCGGCGGGTGCGACCGCGCACGTCGGCTCGACGTAGAAGCCGTCGCGGTGCAGGTCGTCGAGCGTGTTCTCGACGATGTTCTCGCCGAGCGCGATCGCGTCCCCGCCGGATTCCTCGATCGCGTCGAGGATCGCGTCGAGTCGCGCCGGTTCGCGGATCTGGATGCCGTCCGCGATCTCGTTCGGGACTTCGGGTTCGTCGTCGTCGTGGACTTCGGTGGTACCGAGGTCGCCGTGGCGTGCCTGGACGACGGGTGCGTATCCCGCGGCCTGTGCGGCGAACAGCGGCGGGACGTCGTCGATGATGCCGGCGCGCCGGAGGACGTCGAACCCGCGGTACGCGCCAAGGAGGAGCGTGCCGTGACCGCAGGGGAGGACGACCGCATCGGGTGCCTCCCAGTCGCGCTGGGCGACGACTTCGAGCGAGAACGTCATCGTGCCCGCGTAGAACGCGGGATTCCACGCGTGGCTCGCGTACCAGCCGTCGCCGTCCTCGACCGCCTCCACCGCCGCGGCGGTGACGTCAGCGCGACTGCCGTCGACGCGAACCGGACGCGCACCGGCGCGCTGGATCGCCATGAGCTTCGACTGCTTGACGTCCGATGGCACGTAGATGTCCGCTTCGATGCCGGCGCGTGCGGCGTACGTCGCGATGGCGGCCCCGGCGTTCCCCGAGGAGTCCTCGATGACCGTCTCGACGCCCAGGTCGACGGCGCGAGAGAGCGTCGTCGTCGCTCCGCGGTCCTTGAACGACCCGGAGGGGAACAGGTACTCGAGTTTGAAGTCGGCGCCCCAGTCGGGGGCGTCGACGAGTGGCGTGAACCCTTCGTCGAAGCTCACCTGTCGTTCGACGGGCATGAACTCGTGGAACGTCCACAGGCCACGACGCGTGTCCAGCTGACTGACCGGGAGCGGTTCGCCACCGGGCACCGGCTGGTCGACGAGGTCGAGTGCGTGCCCGCACGTGCATCGCCACGGTTCGTCCGCGCTCGCGGCGTACGTTTCGTCACAGTCCGGGCAGTAGCGGTCTCGTACCATGGTTAGTAGGAGTCGACGTCTGTTCCGACCGAGCAGACGTACTCGCCGGAAGCGACCTGTGGGAGGCGTCGCGTCCGCCAGAACACGCCGGCGGAATCGGCGGTCACGTCCGCCTTCCGGGACCCGAAGGGATCGGTCACGGTGAACAGGCGGTCGCCGCGACTCACGTCCTCGCCGAGGTCGACGTCGAAGTCGACGAGCCCGCCAGCCGGCGACCCGTACTGGTCGAAGCTCTTCGCTCGCGTCTGGGGGTCCGTTGACACGTCGCCCTCGAGGAAGTCGTAGTACTCGAGCACCCGGAACACGCCCCGGACGCCGACCTCGACCGATTCCTGGTCGAACCCGACGCTCCCGCCGAGTTCGGGGTCGATCGTCGGCACGCCCTCGTCCGGGCCGGCGCGAGCGAGCTGTCCGTCCGGTCCCTTCTGGTCGAGGATGTATCCGGCACCGAACACCTTCGCGAGTTCCAGGCACTTCTGGTGGAGGCGATGCCGGCGGCCACAGCGGACGCGCGCCTCGTTTATCATCCGACTCGTCGACCCCTGATGGAGGTCGAGTGCGATGTCGGCGTCACGCGCGACGTCGAACGTCGCCGCGGCGATGCGTTCGCTCGACGACCCGTCGCTGTCACCGGGGTACGCACGATTCATCTTCGTGTCGTCGATCGGGTTCCGGTGCTCGGCGACCTGGAACGCGTGGTAGTTCACGATGCCCACGATGCGGATTTCGCCGGCGATCTCCGCCGGGTCGAGTCGCGGGACGACCTCGCGAACGACGCCGACGCCGTTGAGTTCGTCCCCGTCGCTCACCGCCTGCACGTACAGCGTTCGGCCGTCCTCGGCACCGTTGATCACGCACACGGGGAGCCCGATGGGGGATCCGTCGCGGGTTTCGCCGACGGTGAGCCGGCCGGTGTCGACCGTCCCCGGTTCGGCGTCCGCACTTCCCAGCGTCGTCATTACCGGTACGGAACGGACGACGTACCTTTATTGTTCGGATGGCGGGGACGCCTCGACTCCGGGGAAGCGTGGGGTCGCGGCGGCTGTGGTGGCGGTCGACGCCGCAATCGTCGGTGCTTTGTGCCGGCCGACCGTAGCGTCGCGCGTGACTGACGCTTCGACGTCCGACGTCGACGCGCCCGAGTCGGCGGACGCGACGGACGCGACGGATGCGCCGGATGCGAGTGGGGGGACGGGTTCGGTCGACGACCGCCCGGAGCGGCCGCCGGTCGCACGTCTCGTCGACGCACTCGGCTTCGTCGACCACGCGAAACGCGGGTTCGTGGCCGGGATGGCGCTCGCACTCGGCGTGTTCGGGTTCTTCGTCGTCCTGCCGGCGGTCGACCCGGGGACGCCAGCGCGGACGGAGTCGGTGGTGCTGTACGTCGCGCTCGCGTTCGTCGTCGCGACCAGCGGGACGCTCCTCGTCGCGAGCGCGCTCGCCGTTCGCGCGGTCGCGGGGCGCGTGATGGACTACGGGAAGTGGGTGCGTCGCGGCGGCGTCGTCGCGGCGGCGGGCGGTGCCTGGTGGGCGTTCACGGGCGTACTCGCGCTCGCGGTCGGGTCCGGGAGCGCGCCCGCTGGTGTCGAAGCGCTCGTCCTGTCGATGCTTCCCTTGCCCGTGCTCGTTCTCGCCGTCGGCGCGTGGGCGGTGCTCGCGCGAACCGGCGCGCTTACGACCGATAGCGGCGACGCCGCCGACAGCACGGACGCCGCCGACGGCACCGGAGGCGATGCGTTCGACCACGTCCTCTCGCGGTCACGACTCGCGAACGCCAGCGGCGTCCTTGTGCTCGTCGGCGTCGCCGTCGTCCACGTCGCCACCTTCCTCCAGACGGACGCGTTCCTCGGCACCACCCCCACGAGCGCGATCGGTGCCACCGTCGTCGTCCTCGGCGGCCTCGCACTCGCCACCGGAACGGCCACGCTCGCCGAGTTCGTCCGCCGAACCACCACCGCGACGCCACTCCCCGCTATCGCGAGTGCGCTCGCCGGCGCAGCCATCGCCCTCACGGCCCTCGCTCCGACTACCCCACTCCTGACGCCGCTCGCGATCCTCGTCCTCCCCGGACTCGCGTGGACCGCACTCGGCGTCGCCGTCGCCCGCGACGCCGGTACCTACCCCGAACGTCCGGTCTAGCTATCGTCCGTTACGTCGAGCGTGTCGTCGCCCGCGAGCGCCGCCAGTCGCTGTGCACCCGCTCGCGTTCCTTTCGCGACGAACACGTCCGCCGCCGACAGTTCCGTGTTCGGGCCAGGGGACACCACCCACGCGTCGCCCTCGGCGTCCGCGCGACGAACCGCGACGACGCGCATGCCCGTCTCAGTCGCCACCTCGCGCTCCCCGAGCGTCGGGCCGTCGAGCGCACTGCCCTCGTCGACCGTGACGCGCACCACGACCTCGTCGCTCTCGAACACCGCCTCCGCGACCACCGGGTGCGTGCCCAGGCCCCGCAACACGCCCTCCGCGATCTCCAGGGCGGCGTCGCTGATGACTTCCGTCGCACGCGCCAGATGTACGAGCCCCCGCAACGACACGGGATCGTCGACGCTCGCGGCCGCACGGAGCGTCCACGCCTCGAAGCGCGACTCCAGCGAGTCCACCTCCGCTTCGAGCTCGGACACCTCCTCCGCGAGGTCCGCGCTATCGTACAGCACCGCGCCGTACGCCAGGTCGACCGCGACCTCGCTCACGTTCTTCATCAGGACGATCGAGTCGACCGCGCGCTCCAGGTCCGGGATGTTCGCCGCGACCTCCGGCGGCGGCTCGTAGGGGTCGCCCGACGTCTGCTCTGACACCGCCGCGACCTGCTCGTCCGGGCCACGGAGCACGAGCACGTCCCCTGGCCGAAGCACCGTCTCGCGGTCCGGGTTCAGGAGCCAATCGCCGCGGTCGCCGGTCTCGACGTCTCGCGTCCGGGTCGCGTCGGCCTCGTCGGTCGTGCCACCGCCGCGTCGGATGGCGATGATGCGCACGCCAGTCTCGGTCTCCAGGTTCACGTCCGCGAGATCCCGGTTCGCGTACGGCGAATCAGCTTCGAGCGTCGACCGTGCGACCGTCTCCACGGCGTCGGGGAGCGACGACCGGAGCGCGTCCGGCAACCCCATCTCCTCCAGGACGATCTTCGCGATGTCGCCCGCCGCGTCACTGATCTTCTCCGTCGCACCGACGACCGCGAGCACGGGCGCCAGTCCCTCGGCGTCTTCCGGACTGCGCGCCGCCATCAGGAGACTCATCCGCGCCCGCATCTGGAGGACGTCCATGCGGTCCTCGAGCGCGAGCACCTCCTCCGCGACCGCCGGACTCCCGAACAGCACCGCCGAGTACGACAGGTCGATCATGAGCTCCGCGGTGTCCTTCATCTCCGCGAGCACCGCCTTCACGCTCACCGGTTCGTACTCGACGCTTGAACTCATACCCGAAACCAACGCTGGGCGGCGAAAAAAGCGTTCGCCTGCCGGTCGACGACCCGACGCCGACACTCTCCGTGGACCGGGGGCGGTTCGTCGCGCCTCGAACGGATCGTATCGGCGTTCGGGTGAGAGAACCCGATGGAACCGAACACACGTTTGGAATCGACCCACTGTGAGTTCCAGAAGCTAACGTCGTGAACGACAACCCTTTTCGGACCCCCCGAACAAGTTTCACGGTATGTCTGAAGAGCTAAAGAAGGGGCTGGAGGGCGTCCTGGTCGCTGAATCAGAACTGAGCTTCATCGACGGCGACGAAGGACGTCTCATCTACCGCGGGTACGACATCGAGGATCTCGCCCGTGGCGCCAGCTACGAGGAGGTCCTGTACCTCCTCTGGCACGGGGAACTGCCGGGTCGGGAGGCGTACGAGGAGTTCCGGGAGACGATGGCGGCGGAACGCCACGTCGACGAGGGCGTCCTCGAGACGGTTCGCGAGCTCGCCGCGCAGGACGAGGAGCCGATGGCGGCACTCCGCACGGCGGTCTCCCAGCTCTCGGCGTACGACCCGGACGCGGCCGCGGATCCGACGGACCGCGAGGCGAACCTCCGCAAGGGTCGACGCATCACGGCGAAGGTGCCGACGATTATGGCGGCGTACGACCGCGTTCGGAAGGGCGAGGAGGTCGTGGCGCCCCGGGACGACCTGAGTCACGCGGCGAACTTCCTCTACATGCTGAACGGCGAGGAACCCAACGACGTGCTCGCGGAGACGTTCGACATGGCGCTCGTCCTGCACGCGGACCACGGTCTGAACGCGTCGACGTTCACGTCGATGGTCATCTCGTCGACGCTCGCGGACCTGCATTCGGCGATCCCGGGTGCGATCGGTGCGCTGTCGGGGAGCTTGCACGGTGGCGCGAATCAGGACGTGATGGAGGCGCTCCTGGAGCTCGACGACGTCGACATGGATCCCGTGGAGTGGGTGGAGCACTTGCTGGACGAGGGCCGGCGAGTCCCCGGGTTCGGGCATCGCGTGTACAACGTGAAGGATCCGCGTGCGAAGATCCTCGGCGAGCGCTCGAAGGAGCTCGGTGAGGCCGCTGGCGACCTGAAGTGGTACGAGTACTCGACGAGCATCGAGGAGTACATCATGGAGGAGAAGGGGCTGGCGCCGAACGTCGACTTCTACTCGAGTTCGACGTACTACCAGATGGGCATCCCGATCGACATCTTCACGCCGATCTTCGTGATGAGTCGCGTCGGCGGCTGGGTCGCGCACGTCCTGGAACAGTACGAGGACAACCGTATCATCCGGCCGCGCGCTCGCTACACCGGACACGAGGATCAGGCGTTCGTGCCCCTCGACGAGCGATAACGGACTGACGGAGTGGCGTCCGGCGACCGGACGGTCGCTGTCGATCCGATCGTCGGTTCCCTGTTAGTGGGTCCGGGCGGGAGTGGTGAACTACCCCACCCTGCTCGGCGTGACGGCCTCGCTGAGGGTGGGGCTTCCTGTTTCTGTGTCGGGACGTGCATCCACGGTGGACACAGCGGTTCCAGACTCCGCAGGCGTTGGCGAATCGCTACGCGATTCGTTCGCACACCAGAAATCTTCGATTTCTGGGGACGTTGATTCGGAGTGTCCCACTCCTATCGCTCGACGAGATAGTTCCACGGACTGACACACGCTTCTTGTCGCGTTTGAATGTCAGTCGGTTGTCCTACTCCCGCAAGGAGCGAGCCGTCCTCCCTGGGACGGCGAGTAAGTCGGGAGCGGTGGCACGGAACGCCCATCTTATCCCAACAGATGGGCGTTCAGGACATAGTTGTGTCGGTGCATGGATAGATGATGATGGGTGCTGTATCCCCCCCTGCTCGCGCCTTCCCTTCGGTCGGCGCTCGCTGAGGAAGGGGGATTAGCATCTTGCACCTCAGAAGCTAAAAAGATATTTTGAGTATTCGGTATCCCTTTTGATACATACGCTGTACGTACAGGTGTCCCGGGCTTCGGCCCTCCACTCGCGACAGCCCGGGTCAGGTGCGAGTACGCGCTCGTGCCACCCACCCCGCTGACCAGACGCCCCCACCTCGGTCCACCCGACGCCCGAACCGGAACCGATCCACTCACCCACCCCCTACCCACTGCAACCGGTTCGCCCACCGATCGTACGCCCACCACCACACCCGCTTCGCGAATCCTCCTCCCCCGTTCCCGTTCCCTTCCCGTTCTTTGTCGTTCCCTTCTCGTTCCTTGTCGTTCCCTTCTCGTTCCTTGTCGTTCCCTTCTCGTTCCTTGTCGTTCCCTTCTCGTTCCTTGTCGTTCCCTTCTCGTTCCTTGTCGTTCCCTTCTCGTTCCCTACCCTTTCTGTTCGCTCTCGCAGTTCGAGCCCGCCAGCGAGTCCCGACGCTGACCGATCCGGGTTCGTGTCAGTCCTGGGTCGCGGGCACGTCGAACGTTTCAGCGACCGACCCGTCCGGCGAAACCAGTCGACCGCGGAGTCCGTCGTCCGTCGCCTCGAGTTCGGCGTGCCCGCGGCGGTTCCCGCGCGGATCCGCGTGACTCCCCGGATTCAGGAGCGTCGTCGTCTCCAGCGCCGTCACCTGCGGTCGATGCGTGTGCCCGGAGACGACGAGGTCCGCTGCGCGCTCGCGCCCGAACAACTCCAGACCCATCGCCCCACCCTCCTGTCGGTGCGTCATCGCGACGTCGACGCCCGCGTACGAGAACGACAGCGCCGTCGGCAACCGCTCGCGGACCGCGGGCCCGTCCGCGTTCCCGTGCACGGCGTGCAGTCGGTCCGCGACGTCGCGGAACGCGTCGAGCGCCGCCGGCGTCGTGAAGTCCCCGGCGTGCACGACCGCGTCCGCGTCGCGGACCGCATCGAGCGTTCGTCCGTCCAATCCGTGGTCCGTCTGGCGATGCGAGTCCGAGACGACGACGAGCATACCTCCGCTACACCAGCCAGGTGTTCGTGTCTTTCGACGCGTCCCGGTCCACACGCGCTCGTGTCCTTCGAGGCACCACGGTCGACGCATCGACGCGAGAGTGTCGGGCGAACGTGGGAAAGGACCTTGGGGCCGCGTCCCAAACTCCGGGGCATGGCTCAGGAGCGCGAACGGGAGACCGGTGGGGACGCTCCCGGTCCGGGCGGCGAGGACGACGGCGACACCACCGCCAGCGACGCACCTCGCACCGACGAGAGCGACGCCGAGGGAACCGACCGCCGGGACGACCCAGCGACCGGCGAGCGCGAGGACGCTCACGACGACGACGGCGACGACCGTCCGCCCGTCGTCGAACGGGACGCGGTGGCGAACGCGTTCGTCGACGCCGCCCCGCGAACGATAGCCGAGATCGCCGAAGCGACCGGACTGAACCACGACACCACCGAACGACGTCTCGAGGAACTCGTCGACGACGGCGAACTCGCGTCGAAGACGCTCCAGACCAGTGGGGCGACGGTCCGGGTCTGGTACCAGCCAGCGACCGCGCACGTCGAACGCCTCGCCTCCGGTTCACCGGACGACGACCGCACAGACGCCCTCGACGACGCGATCGAGGACCTCGACGTCCCGGGCGTCAGCGACATGATGCAGAACTGGCGGCGCGACGCCATCCGTGGCGCGTGGGAGTACCTCGTCGAGCACGGTGCGGCGACAGACGCCGCCGTCATCGACGCCGTCTACCCCGGGCATAGCGCGGGCTACGACGACCGCGACGCCTGGTGGGAGTGCGTGCGGCCGCGACTCACGACGCTCCCCGGCGTCACGCCACCGAGCGACGGCACGGACGACGTCTGGACGTACAGACCCGCCTGAGGGCCGCGACCGGACCGCTCCGGGCGTGAACGAGACGGGAACTACTTTTGTCGCTCGCCGTCGCTAAACGAACACAACAGATGGCTTCAAGTACCAGCGTCGTCATCGCGGCACTCTTCGCGAACGGAGCGATCGCCATTCTGAAATTCTTCGGGTATCTGCTGACGGGGAGTCCAGCGATGCTCTCGGAAGTGTACCACTCGGTATCCGACACCGGGAACCAGGTGTTCCTCCTCGTCGGCATCAAGTACAGCGGCCAGGAGGCCTCGCGAAGCCACCCCTTCGGGTACGGGAAGGCGCAGTTCTTCTACGCGCTGCTGGTCTCCGTGATGCTGTTCGGTATCGCGGGCTGGGAGTCCGCGAACCACGGCCTGCACGCCCTCCAGCACCCCGAACCAGTGAGTATAGGGACGGCCACGATTCCAGTGGTCGAGGCGGAGATCCCGGGCGTCTGGGTGAACTACGCCGTCCTGATCGGCGCTATCGCCTTCGAGGCGTACGCGCTCGCGAAGGCGTACAAGGCCATCAAGATCCAGATGGACCGCAACGGCTGGACGAGCATCCGGGAGGCGTTCGGGAAGTCGAGCGACATCACGACGCTCACCGCGTTCACGGAGGACACCATCGCGATGGCGGGCGCCGGCATCGCGCTCGCCGGCGTCTACGCCTCGCGCGTGACCGAGAATCCCGTGTACGACGCGGCCTCGGCGTTCATCATTGGCCTGCTCTTGATGGGGTTCGCGATCGCCCTGGCGTGGGAGAACAAACGCCTCATCCTCGGCGAGAGCCTCCCGAAGGACGCGGAGTCGCCGCTCCGCGATACGGTCGCCGGGTGGGAGGGCGTGGAGAACGTCGCGGACTTCCGAACGGTGTTCTTCGGCCCGCAGCGCCTCGTCGTCACCGCCGACGTGGCGTTCGAGGAAGGGATGGACAACGAGGAGATCGATGACGCGATCACCGCCATCGAGGCGGAACTGAAGGCGATGGAGTCGTCGGTGAAGACGGTGTACATCGAACCGCAGGTCCGCGGTGGCGTCGAAGGACAGGCGTCGGACGCGTCGTAGCTCCGCGGCGGGCGGCGTCGCACTACGGCGATACCGCGGTCAGTGCTTGGATTTCGTGATGCGGTCGATGTCGTCGTCGTCGAGGACGTCGAGGAGGCTGTCGCCGGCTTGGAGTCGGGCGCGGTCCTCGTCGTCGAGGAGGTCGTCGAGCTTGCTCTCGTCGATGCGTTCGCGGAGGTTGTCGTCGAGGTCGTCGAGGTCGTATCCAGGGATGACCATGGTAACTGTTAGCGTCCGACTCGACTTAGCTCTAATCCACGACCGATTCGGTCGCGGACGCCACCGACCGAATCCCAGTCAGCTCATTCGTACCTGAGCGCGTCGATGGGATCGGTCTTCGCGGCGTTATACGCCGGGTACAGGCCCGCGAGCACGCCGACGGCGATACCGACGACGACCGCGATGGCGCCCCACTCCCAGGGCACGACGAGCGACTGCAGCCCGACGAACTGCGCGACCCCGTACCCCGCCGCCAACCCGACCACGACGCCGAGCAAGGCGCCGACGAGGCCGAGGACCATCGCTTCGAGGATGAACAACTGGAGGACGTCCCGACGCTGCGCACCGACGGCTTTCATGATGCCGATCTCGCGCGTGCGTTCGGTCACGGAGACGAGCATGATGTTCGCGATACCGATGGAACCGACCAGGAGGGAGATGCCGGCGACGCCGACGACGAAGTTCTGGAGCGTACTGAAGAGGTCCTGGAACTGGTCGAGGAGCTCCACGCTCGTCTGCAGTCGGAACTCGAGGTTCTCGTTCCCGAAGTCGGCGGCGTCGCTCGCCGAACTGTTCAGGTACGCACGCGCCTGCCGGGTGGCGTCGCCCGTTCGAGCCTCGCTCGTCGCCTCGATCACTATCAGGGAGAACCGCGTCCGGTCGGACTGCGTGACGTCCGTGACGTAGGGGTCCGTCGGCAGGTAGACTCGCGGTCCGGGATTGAACCCCTCGAAGGGACTGCGGGATTCGCTGTCCTCGGTGATGCCGACGACCGTCGCGTTCACCTCGCCGACGACGGGCACGCGCAAGCGGAGTTCGTCGCCGACGGAGACGTTCTCCGAGAACAGCGCCACCGCCGTCGGGTTCAGGACCGCCTCGCGTTCGCCCGTCCGGAACCGTCGCCCCTCGGCCACGTCCTCGGCGTTCACGTACTCGCGGCCGGTCGCGAACACGCCACTCCCGCGCGGGACGGTCTCGCCCTTCGCGGAGATCGTCTGCGTCGGTATCGGCTGGAACCCGTACGCCGCAGCGACCGCGGACTCGTTCTCGACGTTCCGGAGGTCTCGCGGCGTGAACACCGGCTGTGCACCCGCACCCGGTCCGCCACTCGAGTTCGGCGGTGCCGCCCATCCATAGACGTTCCGTCGGTCGTCCGGACTCACGTCGCCGATGACGTCCGCCTGCAGGCTCGCGCCGAGGATGACGAACGTCAACACCGCCGCGACGCCGATGACGACCCCGAGCGTCGTCAGCGCCGACCGGAGCTTGTGCGAGCGGATCGCGCGCCACGCCATCGTCACCGACGTCCGCGCCTTCACTCGCCATCACCCTCGACCTCGGCGTCGTCGCCGTTCGTGGTCGATCCGTCGTCGTTTGCGATCGATCCGTCGTCGCCGTTCGCCGCCACCGCATCGTCGCCGTTCGTCGCCCAGGCCCCGCCACTGTCTTCGTCCGGGCCCTCCTCGACGCGCTCGATCTCGCCGTCGAGCAAGTGCACGATTCGTTCGGCGCGTTCGGCGACGTGACGCTCGTGGGTCACCATGACGATGGTGTTCCCCTCGGCGTGCAGTTCGTCGAACAGCGCGAGGATGTTCGCGCCCGTCTCGCTGTCGAGGTTCCCCGTCGGTTCGTCCGCGAGCAGTATCGCGGGGTCGTTGACGAGCGCGCGAGCGATGGCGACGCGCTGTCGCTGTCCCCCCGAGAGTTCGTTGGGTGCGTGCTCCAGGCGATCGCCGAGGCCGACGCGATCCAATATTTCCGCCGCGCGCGTCCGGCGTTCGTCGTGGTCGATACCCCGGAACACGAGCGGGAGTGCGACGTTCTCGAGCGCGGTCAGCCGCGGCATCAGGTTGAACGTCTGGAACACGAACCCGACCTTCCGACCGCGGATGCGCGTTCGCTCGCGGTCGGTCATCACGGCCACGTTCTCGCCGTCGACGAACACCTCGCCCGTCGTCGGCGTGTCCAGGCACCCGACGAGATTCATCAACGTCGACTTCCCCGACCCCGATGGCCCCATCACCGCGGTGAACGACCCACGGGGGACCGCCAGGGAGACGCCGTCGAGCGCGTGCACTGGCTCGCCGAGCTGGTACGTCTTCCGGACGTCCACGAGCTCGACCGCCACCCGGCCCGTGTCCGGCTCTCCGTCCATCGTCGCGGTGTCCGGCTCTCCGTCCGTCGTCGCGGTGTCCGGCGACGAACCGGTCGCCTCGTCGCCGTCACCAGTCGAACGTCGCGTCACTACCGGAACAACGGCGTCCGGACGTATCAATCGTACACCAGACGAACCCTCAGCCGACCAACAGGTGGACGCGACGCCGAACCGGGGAACGGTCCCGACGCCCGACCGAATCGACTAACTGCAACGCAGTCGACGGTGCGTACCATGAAGCAGACGGGTGGGAGCGACGACCAGAAGCGTCGAGCCGCCGAGAGCGCCGCCGCCAGGGTCGAGGACGGGATGACCGTCGGTCTCGGCACCGGGTCGACGGCGGCGCACGCCATCCGCGAACTCGGCGAGCGCGTCGACGCCGGCCTCGACGTCGTCGGCGTCGCCACCTCCTTCGCCGCCGGAGAACTCGCTCGCGACGTCGGCGTCCCGCTCGCGGACGTCGCCGACGTCGACGGCGTCGACGTCGCGATCGACGGCGCGGACCAGGTCGTCCCGACCGACGCCGGTGGCTTCGACGACGGCGGCCCCAGCGACGACCGCGCGTTCGTCCTCGTCAAGGGCGGGGGCGCGGCGCACGCCCGCGAGAAGCTCGTCGACGCCACCGCCGACGCGTTCCACGTCGTCGCCGACCCCTCGAAGCTCGCCGACGCCGTCTCCTGCCCGATACCGATCGAGGTCCTTCCCGCCGCACGGACGACCGTCGCCGACGCCGTCGTCGACCTCGGCGGCGACCCCGAGCTCCGGCGCGCCGAACGCAAGGACGGCCCCGTCGTCACCGACAACGGCAACCTCGTCCTCGACTGCACGTTCGACGACGTCGCCGACCCCCGCGAACTCGCGACCGCACTCTCGACGACGCCCGGCGTCGTCGAACACGGCCTCTTCGTCGACCTCGCCGACGCCGTCCACGTCGGCACCGACGACGGCGTCACCGTCCATCGTCGCACCGACTGACGCCTGCTCTCCACGACGTTACGTCCCTGACGACCCCTGAGATGCCTCTCCGCGATGTCACGCTCCCAGCGGTCGGGAGCCGGCGCTGTCGCTGTGGGAAGTGAGGTCGATGGTGACCCCGGTGGCCACCACTTCGAGAATTCAGTTCGGACGGCGTTTAGAGGTCGCGCGGCTGGACCGTCTTCCGGTCGTTCGCCTCGGCGCGACGGGCGGCGTCCTCGAGCAGCGCTTCGACTTCCTCGTCGAGTGCGTCGTAGAAGTCGGACGCAACGTTCTTACCCTCGAGCTGTTCCTTCACGGCTGCCTTGACGATGAGGTCTGCCATACAGACGGCCATTCCCAGGCCCCCTTTATAAGATTTTCCAGTTAGAACGAAGGAACGGGCGCGAGAGTACGTCTACGGGGGGTGAATGGCGATTCGAACATCAACAGGTTTTGGTACCCGGGCATCTACGGCGATCCGAACCACCCCGAGAGCCGGCTGAGCGGGCGGTGGCGTCGCTGGCGCGCGGGGGGGCTGTCGTCGGTGCGAACGCGGACAGCGACGTGCACGAGTGCGGCCGGCGACGGGGTCGGGCGCGGATAGCGTCTGGTTCAGGCGCGGATAACGACGGGTTCGAGTGCGTCCATCCTCGAATGAGAGGTATGCGCGAGGTACTCGACCGCGTCGCCGCCGGGGAGCTGTCGCCGGAGGCGGCCGAGGCGGAGCTACGGGGATACGCAACCACCGACCACGGGCGGTTCGACGCGGCCCGCGAGCAACGACGAGGCGTCCCGGAGGCCGTGCTCGCCGACGAGAAGACGCCCGGCGAGGTCGCTGATATCGCGACGACGGCCGTGGAGACGACGGGACGCGCCATCGTGACGCGGACGAGCACGGACGCGGCGGACGCGGTCCGGACGCGTCTCGCCGACGACCACCCCGACGCGACCGTCGAGTTCCACGACCGCTCGCGCGTCCTGGTCGCGCACGCCACTAGCTTCGAAGCGCCCGACGTCGACGCCACGGTCGGCGTCGTCACCGCCGGAACCGGCGACGCCGCGGCCGCCGGCGAAGCCGCCGTCATCGCGAGCGAGATGGGTGCGAGCGTCGAGGAGGTCCACGACGTCGGCGTGGCGAGCATCGCTCGCATCCTCGACGTCCGCGACGACCTCGCGGACGCGGACGTGCTCGTCGTCGCCGCCGGCCGCGAGGGCGCACTCCCGACGGTCGTCGCCGGCCTCGTCGACACGCCCGTCGTCGGCCTCCCCGTGTCCAGTGGGTACGGGCACGGTGGCGAGGGCGAAGCCGCGCTCTCGGGGATGCTCCAGTCCTGTACCGTGCTCTCCGTCGTGAACGTCGACGCCGGCTTCGTCGCCGGCGCACAGGCCGGACTCGTCGCTCGCGCCGTCGGCGCCGCACGAAGCGACTGATTGCCTCCGGCGTCGGCGCGGTACGAACGGAGAACTGACTCGGAATTCTACATTGTTTTCGTCGTTCACCAAAGAAGTTTCCCCGATTCCCAACGCTGTCTCCCGGTTCCGGGCGTATATATAGGTACAATGCCAACTATGCGATACCGGCTCCCAACCACGCCGGTCCCCCCACCAATGCCAGACTGTGACAACTGCGGCGCCCACGTCTCGGACCGCTTCGCTCGCGTGTTCGCCGACGAACACGGGCGAATACTGGCGTGCGTGAACTGTTCGGCGAACGCGGGTATCGCCGAGGAATCACGGCGTCGTGCGAGACCAGACTCCTGATCGCGTGGAAACCATCGGACTCTTCGACTCCGACGTCGAACGTCCATCGGTGAACGACCACTACGTGTACGTGCTCGAATGCGCCGACGGCACGTACTACACGGGCTACACGACCGACCTACAGCGACGCGTCGACGAGCACGACGCCGGCGAAGGCGCGAAGTACACGCGCGGCCGCACCCCCGTCTCGCTCGTGCACGCCGAAGCGTTCGACTCGCGCTCGAACGCGATGTCTCGCGAACACGAGATCAAGACGTTCTCGCGGTCCCGCAAGGACGGCCTCGTCGCCAGCGACGCCGGACTCGACACCTGAGATGCGACCGCGTTCGGCGTCGAGAGGGTGGCGTCAGGGTTTTGCCACGGTCGCGCGAACCCCAGTGCATGCGCGTCGAGTACGACTACGACACCTGTATCGGGATGTTCCAGTGCGTCGCCGAATGGGACGCGTTCCAGAAGGACGAGGACGCCGGGAAGGCAGTCCTCGCCGATAGCGAGGAGACCGAGCCGGACGTGTTCGTCCGCGAGATCCCCGACGACGCCGAACTGGACGCCAAGTTCGCGGCGCGAGCGTGCCCCGTCGACGCCATCACCATCTACGACGACGACGGCGAACAGCTCGTTCCCTGATTCGCCGACGCTCGCGTGCCGGTACACCGGATGGTCGTCCCCGATGGTTCGAACCACTCCGCACTACTATAGGCATGGAGTGGAAGTATGATTTATGACGACTCGTCCACGGGTTCTGGTGGTCGATACGGACCCGTCGCGGGCCGCCGCGACCGGTGACGCCCTCTCCACGACCGGACGGACGGTCGACGTCGTTCACGACGCCGACACCGCGCTAACCGTCCTCGGCGACGAAACCGTTTCCTGCGTCGTCAGCGACGGCGACGTCCACGACGACGGCGACTTCGAGTTCCTCGAAACCGTCCGGGGCGTGCACGGCGACGTGCCCTTCGTCCTCTGTACGACCGACGACGACCACCGGAGCGTCGAACGTGCGGTCGCACTCGACGTCACCGAGTACGTCCACCGGAGCGACGACTGGGAACGACGCCTCGACGACGCCGTCGGTCGCGCCATCGACGCGGGCCGCAACCGCACGGGCGTCATCAAGGAACGCGCGCTCGACGAGGCACCCGTCGGCATCACCATCGCGGACGCGAACCAGCCGGACATGCCGCTCGTGTACACGAACGACGCGTTCGTCGAACTCACGGGGTACGAGCGCTCCGGTGCGGTCGGCCGGAACTGTCGGTTCCTCCAGGGCGAGGACTCCGACCCGGCCGCCATCGGCGAGATGCGTGCCGCGATCGAGGCGGAGGAGCCCGTGAGCGTCGAACTCGTGAACTACACCGCCGACGACGAACGGTTCTGGAACCGCGTCGACATCGCACCCGTCCGGGACGGCGACGGCGACGTCACGCACTACGTCGGCTTCCAGACGGACGTCACCGAACGCGTCGAAGCCGAGCGCGTCGCCAAACAGCGCGCCGCACAACTCGAGCACCTGCTCGAACGCATCGACGGCCTCATCCAGGACGCCGGGCAGGCGCTCGTCGAGGCGACGACCCGGGAGGGCGTCGAAGCCGCGATGTGCGACCTCGTCGCCGCGAACGACCCCTACACGTGTGCGTGGATCGGCGAACCCGACCTCGCGGACAAGTCCATCACGCCGACGACCATCATGGGCGGGACGCCCGACGGGCCACCGCTGGACCTGCTCGACGCCGACGACCCCATCGACGCCGCCATCGAGACCGACGAGGTACAGGTCGTCGACACCGCCGACCTGCCCGAAGCGGAGTGGCACGCCAATCACGTCAGCGAGCCGTTCGCGACCGTCGCCGTAATCCCGTTGACGTACCGGGACGCGCACTACGGCGTGTTCTGCGTGTACGTCGACGACGCGAGCGCGATCGACGACCGCGAGGTCGCCATCCTGAACGCACTCGGGCGGATGGCCGCAACCGCAATCTCCGCGATCGAGACGCGACGCACCCTCACCGCGGACAACGTCGTCTCCCTCGCGTTCACCGTCCGGAACCGCGACGCGTTCTTCGTACAGGTCGCCGACCGCGCGGAGGTGTCGCTGTCCTACGCCGGGTCGATGGGTCGCGACGAGGACCACCTCGGGCTGTTCTTCACCGTCGAGACCGAGGACCCCGAAGAGTTGCAGGCCGTCGCCGCGGACGTCGACGGTATCGTGGACGTCACCGTCATCACGGCGAACGAGGGGGCGTGCCTCGTCGAGTTCGAAGTCGAGAACGCGGGGTTACTGTCGACGCTCGCGGACTACGGCGCGGACATCCGCGAGATCACCGCCAGTCCGGGGTCGGCGACCGTCGAAGTGGAATTGCCGCGGGACGCGAACGCGCGGTCGCTCGTCGACCACGTCGAGGACGCGTACGCGGACGTGGAGTTGACCGCGTACCGCGAGCTCGAACGCCCCGAATCCACCAAGCAGGAGTTCATCGCGAGCCTCGAGGAGCAACTCACGGACCGCCAACTCACCGCGCTCCGCCGGGCGTACTTCGGCGAGTTCTTCGAATGGCCGCGGCCGACGAGCGGCGACGACCTCGCGGACTCGATGGGGATCGCGCGATCGACGTACCACCAGCACCTCCGGGCCGCCGAACGCAAACTCGTCGGCGAGTTCTTCGACCGCCCCTGAAGAATCCGTAGGCTCGCTGAAGCGTCTGAAAGCGGCGTAAGAGTTATTCTATCCCGCGACGACGATACCGACCGAGATGGCACAGACAGACCGGGGCTCGCACGTCCAGGAGTGGGCGCAACTGCTCGGCGCGTCGGTGCCCGAATCCGTCGCGGACGACGGGCGACCCGACCGGGGCGCGTTCGCGCCCGAGCGACCCGACCACGACGGATAACGCCACTCGCTGACGACGGCCGCGAGCGGGAGGTACTTCCGCGACGAGCGAACGCACCGCTAGCCACTGGCGTGCTCGGACGTCGAAGAATCGAGAGTGGTGTCGCGCCGCAAGCGACGAGCCTACGTCAGGCGATCTCGCCGTACTGCTCGGAGAGCTTGTCGACCGCTTCACCGAGCTGTTCGCGCTCGTACGCCGACAGGTCCCACTCGACGACCTCCTCGACGCCGTCACTACCGAGTTTGACGGGGACGCCGACTGCGACGTCGTCGTGCCCGAACTCGCCCTGGAGCTTCACGCTCGCGGGCAGGACCTCGCCGGTGTCGTTCAGGATGGCTTCGACCATGTGCGCGACGCCAGTTGCGGGCCCCCACTCGGTCGCGCCCTTCCGTTCGATGACGTTCATCGCGGACTCCTTCAGGTCGCCCAGGATCTCCTCCTTCTCGTCGCCGCTGAAGGAGGGGTCGCGTCCGTCGACGCGAACCTTCGAGAACACGGGCACCTGTGCGTCGCCGTGCTCGCCGAGGATCGTCGCTTCGACGTTCTTGACCTCCGTATCGAAGCGCTCGCTGAGGACGTACCGGAAGCGCGCGGAGTCCAGTCGACCGCCGAACCCGATGACCTGGTTCCGGTCGCGGTCACCGGCCTCGTACAGGTGGCGGTTCAGGAGGTCGACGGGGTTCGACGTCGTCACCGAGACGTAGTCGTCGTTGTGTTCGTCCAGACTCGACTGGATGTCCTCCATGATGGGTGCGTTGTCGCCCGCGAGGTCGATTCGCGTCTGCCCGGGCTGGCGCGGGATGCCGGCCGTGATGACGACGACGTCCGAACCGGCCGTGTCCGCGTACGACCCCTGGCGGACGGTCGTGTTCGAGTCGTACGCGACGCCGTGGTTCGCGTCGGCGGCCTGTCCGACGGTTTCGTCCTCCTTGTCCGGGATGTCCACGAACACGAGTTCGTCCACGACGTCCCGAAGTGCGAGATTGTACCCGGTGGCGGCGCCGACCGTGCCAGCCGCACCGATGACGCTAATTTTCGTCATGACACCAAGAACTGCCATCGGAGGGGAGTTAATCGTATCGGAGTTCACAGTACCGGCCAGGGGGTCGCGCCTCGCGCCAGAGAATCGTCTACGACCGTCGAGAAGAGTGGAACAGGCACACAGCGTCGAGACGCGGTCTCCGCGTCGACCACCCGAGTGCCTCAGAGACCGCGGGTATCGACTGTCACCGTGATATCTCGTCAGTGGGAACGGTCCCCGTGATGACGGCGCTCTGCCCGTTCCTTGCCAGTTCCACGTCCTCCCACGCGTCGTATGCGCCGTCGTCCTTCTCGCCCTCGAACCAGTCCTCCACGTGACCCATGAACTCGTCGCCCTCGAACACCAGCACCTTCTTGGCGTCGGTGTCCGCACCCATGACGTCGTATCGATGGCCCACCGCGACCTGATTCGTCTCCGTGGGTTCGTGGCCGTACCCGTCCACGATATCGCCCTCACCCAGCCGTTGGGCGAGTTCACCGAAGTGTTCGTCTTCGTCGACGTACCGACCCTCGTCGCCGTTCTTCGTGTCGATGACCGTCTCGAACACGTCCTCGGGGTCCTCGAAGTCACCGTACGCGCGACCTGCGAGGACGAGCGCACTGCCGCCGACGCCAGCCACGCGCCGCTCATCGGGCCCCAGCATGGTCGTGTACCCCTCGTATTCGGCTTCCGCCCCGTAGTCCTCGTCCTCGAAGGACTCGACGACCTCGCTCCGCTCGAAGTCCGCCGCGACGATGGTCACCTCGCCGAACCGGAGGTACAGCTCGACTGCCTCCCAGTCGACGTCGGCCGGCGCCCAGATGTCCTCGACCGAATCGAAGTTCCAGCCCTCGTCGGGCAACTCGTCCTCGTGCTCCACGAGGGACGTGAAATCGAACGCGCTGACGTGGTAGTGATCGCGGTCACGGATAGTCCCCGGTTCGGGGACCCACTGCGCGTAGCCACCACCGCTCCCGAGGAGGCCCATGCAGCCGGCGTTCCCGGCGACGGTCGCCGCCCCGACCGCTGCCGCGCCCCGTCGAAGCACGTCCCGTCGCGTCCCGGAGAAACCACTCATGGAAAATTGCAATGCGCCAGCTCGTAAAAATATTCCGCTGGCGCTACGAGCGACGTCACAGCGTCACCGGACCCCATCACGAGCTCGCACCGACGACGACGTGCCGGTTCGCCGTCAGATGTCGTCGGTGTCGGCGATCGCCTCGACGACGACCGTCCGACCGCTCTCACTCACTTCGACGTCGTCCCAGTCCTCGAAGTCCCCGCCGTTGTCCTGGCTCGCGTCAACCCAGTCCTCCACGTCGTCGACGTCGACGTCGTCCTCGTCCTCGAACACGAGCACCCACTTGCCGTCGGTCTCGTCGCCGTTGACGTCGAGGACTCGGCCCTCCGCGACCTGGTTCTCGAACTGGCCGCGTTCGTCGACGGTCTCGTCGGCCGGTTCCATCGTGGACCCGATCACGATGTCGCCGTCGCCGAGTTCGTCAATCATCTCGTCGAAGTCGTCGCTATCGTCCTCGTACCGGTCCTCGTCGCCGTTCTCCGTGTCGATGACGTCCTCGACGGCGTCCTGGGGGTCCTCGACGCCTCTGTAACTCATCCCTGCGAGGACGAGCGTGTCGTCACCGACCGCCGCCATACTCCTCTCCTTCGGACCGAACAAGAGTTTGTAGCCCTCGTACTCCTCTTCCTCGTCGTAGTCCTCGTCCTCGAAGTCGTCGACGATGTCCTCCGTTTCGAAGTCGGCCTGGACGACGGAGACGCCCTCGAACCGGAGCAACATCGAGACGTCATCCCAGTCGACGTCGGCGGGCGCCCACGTATCCTCGAACCCCTCGAAGTCCGTTTCGTCCGCGAGCTCGTCCTCGTCCTCGGCGAGCCCCTGCATGTTCAGTTTCGTGAACCGGTAGTGATCGGAGTCGCCGATCGTTCCCGGTTCGGGGAGCCACGACGAGTAACTCCCGCCACCGAGGAGCCCCATACAGCCGGCGTTCCCGGCGAGCGTCGCTACACCGATTGCTGCCGCACCACGTCGAAGCACGTCGCGCCGCGTGCCAGATAAGTCACCCATATATCACGTCCAGGGACCCCACTGGTAAATACGTTATAGTTTTCAAATCAGGTACGTTCGGCCAGGAACGACGAGGCGACATCTGAATCCCGAGTACGAACGATGACGTCTGGCTCTCGTCGACCAGCTATGGAGAGGGATGCATCGGTCCGACCATCCCACCGCTGGTCGTCGACTCGACACCGGCGGACCGTCCGGAGCCCACGAACGCCACGCTTTTCGACCGCCAGCACCACAAATCCGGTATGAGCGACTTCGACAAGGAAGCCGAACGCGAGCGGTTACGCGAGAAGTACGAGGCCGAGAGCGAGGGCCGGGAGGCGACCCAGCGGATGAGCGAGTTGCTCCTGAAGGGCGCGACGATGACGAACTCGCACTGCGGAAACTGTGGGGACCCCATCTTCCGGTACGACGGCACCGAGTTCTGCCCGACGTGCAACGCCGACGGACAGGGAACCGTCGAGGACGCGACCGAACGGGACGCAGCCGCGAACGCCGACAGACCGACCGCCGACGGACAACCCGCCGACGCGACCGCCGACAGACAACCCGCCGACGCGACCGCCGACGGACAACCCGCCGACGCGACCGCCGACGCCGCGAGCGGTATCCAGAGCGGGACCGGCGATGTGGCGGACGCGACCGAGAGCGACCGCGTCGACGTCGCAACGACCGACGCCGCGCAGAGCGCTCGACGCGCCCCACCCTCGCAGACGGACGCGACCCACGATCGAACCGACCAATCCCACGTCCACGACACCGTTCAGGGACGACCCACCGACCGGAACGCACCCGGGCGCGACTCGCCCACGCAGTCTGCCGGCCGCGCGGACTCGCAGCCGCCAGTCGCCGTCGACGACGACGCCGTCGCGAACGTCGAAGCGACCCTCCAGCGGTTCGCCGCCGCCGCGAACCAGACCGACGACCCCGAACGCGCCCGCGAGTGCCTCGACGTGGTCCGCGACGCCGCCGACACCCTCCGCTCGCTCCACGCCGACACCCGCTGAGGGCACCGAGAGTCAGCGTCGACGGTCGCTGACGGCAACGCAACCAAGCGTCGACGGCCGCCTCACTCCGACCCGGGGTCGTACTCGCTCCCGACGACCTCCCGGATGCGTTCGGCCGTCACCGCCCCGACACCCTCGACCTCGGTGAGGTCGTCCTCGCGAGCTGTCATCACGGCCTCCACGGTCGCGAAGTGCGAAAGCAGCGCTCGCGCCGTCACCGGCCCGACGTCCGCGATCGAGGAGACGACGTACTCCTGTTGCTCGACTAATGTCTTCGAGGCCTTCTCGCCGTGCACGCTCACCTCGCGGTCCTCGACCTCCTGTTCGCGTTCCGCGATGACCGACAGGAGTTCCATCGTATCCGCCTCGCTCTGCGTGCGCAGGACGCTCACGCCGAAATCCACTGCGAGCGACGCGAGCGCCCCACGGATCGCGTTCGGGTGGACGTTCCGCTTCCCGAACAGCGTCCCCTCGCCCTCGACGACGACGACCGGTCGCGAGTAGTGCCGCGACGCGTCCCCGAGCTGTTCGAACATCGACCGGTCGCCGCCCGTGAGCGTATCCAGGAAGTCCGAGATCGACTTGCGTTCCGCGACGACGCGATCCGAGAGCACGTAGTCGCCGACCGACAGCGTCTCCAGTCGCGTCGCCACGCCATCGCGCTTGGATAGCTCCCGGGGGATACTCGAGTCCATCTCGCGCTGGTCGACGACGACCTCGACGGTGCCGTCGGCGTCGGGTTCCGCACGCTCGACTGGCTCCGAATCGGTCGTCGCCGCCACGTCGTCCTTAGCGCCCGCATCGCCGCCAGCGCCCGCGTCGCTGTCAGCGCCCGCATCGTCGTCGGAATCACCGTCTTCGGAACCACCGTCGTCGCCGGCACTCGTACCGTCGGCGGCGGAACTGCCGTCGTCGCTGGCGCTCGTACCGTCGGCGTCGTCGCCCGCGTCGTCGGCCGAGAAGTCCTGCAGGCCCGGCTGGACGTCGCCCGAACCACCCGGCGACGACCCGCCGCCCTCGGACGCGGCCCCAGCCTCGTCGTCACCAGCGTCGTCGGTTCCGTCGTCGAACGCCGAGAGCGACGCCTGCGAGTCGTCCAACTCCTCCGCGATGTCGTCGACGCTCGCCTTCAACTCGCGGAGCTCGCTCTCCATCTCGCGCTCCCGGCGCTTGCTGATCCAGAAGTACGCCTCGTCCCGCGTATCCTCCGCCATCAGGACGACGACGCGCCCCTCCGCCTGCCGGCCCGTCCGCCCCTTCCGCTGGATGGAGCGGATGGCGGTCGGCACCGGCTCGTAGAACAAGACGAGGTCGACCTCCGGCACGTCCAACCCCTCTTCGGCGACCGACGTCGACACCAGCACCTCGAACTCGCCAGCGCGGAACGCATCGAGGGTGTCCTGTTGCTCGTTCTGGGTCATCCCATCGGAGCCGTCCTTGTCGCCCTGCCCGACGAACCGCCGCACCGAGAACCCCTCCGAGAGGAAGTCAGTGAGCGCCTCCGCGGTGTCCCGCGACTCCGTGAACACGATCACGCGCTCGCCGCCCTCGAGCCCGAGCGTCTCCGCGAGCAACCGCCGCGCCTCCGCGTACTTCGGATGCAGGTCGTCGTACTCGCGAGCGCGCCGCATCGCCTCCTCGACGTTCGGCTCGCTGATCATCCGCTGACTCGCCTTCGACGCCCCAGAACTCCGCGCCGCGTTCTCCTGGCGCTCGAAGTACCGCCGCAACGACTCCACGCTCTGGGTCTCCACGTACGTCACCGCCGTCCGGAGCTTCCGGATCTCCGCGAGGAAACTCATCCCCTGATACCCCTCGCTCTGGTCGTTGTCCATCAACGTCCTGAGTTCCGCACTCATCCGGTTGACCTCCTTCTCCGAGAGGTCCGGCTGCGTCTTCCGCGTCACCCCCAGTTCCTTCAGTTCCTCCAATCGGTCCTGGATGACGTCGTTCAACGCGTCCCGGATCTCCAGGATCTCGTCGGGCAACGTCACCTCCACCCACTCGACGTCCGTATCGTGCGTGTACTCGTCGACGTCCGCGTCCTCCTCCGTCATCACCTCCACCTGCCGGATGCCGAGGTTCGCACACACCGCTTCGATCGCCTCCTCGTCCCCACCCGGGGACGCACTCATCCCCGTCACGAGCGGGTTCGTGGCGTCCCGATGGTAGCGTTCCGCGATGTACGTGTACGCGTAATCGCCGGTCGCCCGATGGCACTCGTCGAAGGTCACGTGCGTCACGTCCGCGAGCGAGATGCGCGAACCGACGAGGTCGTTCTCGACGACCTGCGGCGTCGCAATAACGACTCTGGCCTCTTCCCAGAGCGCCGCACGGTCCTCCGGACGGGTCTCGCCCGTGAACACCACGACGTCCTCGTCCGGAATCGCGAGCGCCTCCCGGTAAAATTGCGCGTGCTGGTTCACGAGCGGCTTCGTCGGTGCGAGCATCAGCGACGTCCCGCCGACCTCGTGCAGGCGGCGCGCCGTCACCAGCAAACTCACCGTCGTCTTCCCCAATCCCGTCGGCAGGCAGACGAGCGTGTGCACGTCCGCGGCCGCACCCGCAAGCTGGAGCTGGTAGAGTCGTCGCTCGATGAACCCCGGGTTCAGGAGCGGGTGGTCGACGTACGCGACGTCGGCGTCGTCCGTGGTCGCCATCTACCCGACTCGTAACGCACCCTGGCGGTTAAGGCTTCGCCGAGCGCGGCGGAAGTGAAACGCCACCCGTGTGCCAGCGGCCGGTGACCATCAGAACGCCACCGGCGTGCCAGGGGTCACTGCCAGCCAGCACGCGACCGGCGTACCGGCCGTCGGCGGCCGTCAGAACGCGAGCGCGTCCACGACCGGCGGCAGATACCGCAGACCCACCCACGCCGCCACGGCGACGACGATCGGGATGGAGAGGTTGTCGTCGACGACGATCCCGCGGAACTGGGGCTTCACGCCGTCCGCGATCGTCGCCCCGACCGCCGCAAGCACCGCCGCCGACAGCGGCAGGAACGGCCACGCGACCGCGAGCGTCACCACGAACATCGCCAACAGCACTCGCGGCCGCTTCACAGTCCGCAACTCGCCCGACGCCAGCAGTCCACTCACCGGATCGCCCAGCGACAGCGCGAACATCGCCGGCACCGCGATCTGTGGGTCGAACACGAGAACGACGCCCGCCACGCTCCACATGTAGAGCGCGTACCCCGCCGGAGTATCCTGCTCGTACTCGCGCGTCAACTTGTCGTACACCACCCAGTCCAGTCCAACGAACAAACGAAGGGCTTCGAGCACCGCCGCCGCGACCGCCGCGACGACCATGAACACCTGGACGAACCGCCACGGGAGCGACACCCCCGGGAGTTCGCGGGCGACGAGCCACGCGATCGGGACGGCCGCACCGCTCGCGTGCACGAGGCGACGCGCCACCTCGTCCCGCAGTCCCGCCAGTTCCTGTCCGCTATCCTCGGTCACGCTTCCGGAAGCTCCTCGAACTCGACCTCGCCCGCGCGAAGCGACGCGAGCGTGCCCACGAGTTCGTCCAGGTCGACTCTGGCCTGCGTCGTCGAATCCCGCTCCCGGATCGTCGCCGTCCCCGCCGGGTCGGCGTCCAGCGTCACGCAGTACGGCGTCCCGACCTCGTCCTGGCGACGATACCGACGACCGATACTCCCCGAATCGTCGTACGTCACGTCGAACCCGGCGCCGCGCAATCGCTCGGCGACGTCGCGCGCCGCCTCCGGGAGGCCGTCCTGGTCGGTGAGCGGGAACACGCCGACGAACGTCGGCGCGACGTTCGCGGGCAGTCGAAGCACGTGCCGCGTTTCGCCCTCGACCTCGTCCGTCTCGTGCGCGTGGTCGAGTACCGAGTAGACGGTTCGGCCGACGCCGAACGCCGGTTCGACGACGTGGGGCGTCACGTGCTCGCCGTGCTTCGTGACCGACTCGACACTGAACCCGGTCTTCTCGACGGGGACCTCGTACGTCTCACCGTCGACGTCGACGGAGACGACGTCGTCCTCGAACGCACTCCGATCGCGTTCCGCGAGCGACTGCAACGCGTCCGCCACGTCACCGGCCGCACCGCCGAACTCCGGCCCGAGGTAACTCATGTCCGGGTCGACCGTCGCCCGCTCCGTCGACACCGGCTCGTCGTACTCCTTGAATATCGTGAACGAATCCTCGGCGTGCTTCGCGTGCTTCGACAGGTCGTAGTCCGTGCGGGCGGCGATCCCCTCGATCTCCACCCAGTCGCCGTCGACGAGCGCCTCCGCGTCCCAGCAATCGCTCGCGTAGTGCGCGAGCTCGCCCGGCAGATGCTGGCGGAGTCGGAACCGATCCATGTCGATGCCGACGCGCTCGAACCACGCCGTCGACCGCGCCAGGAAGTACGCCAGCCACTCGCCCGCGACCACGCCCTCCTCTAAGGCCTCCTGGGCCGTGAGGTACGCGAACTCGTCGCCACTCGACTGCTGGGCGTCCGCGGCGTACAGCGGCAACTCGACGTCCGCGACCGCGTCCAGATCCGGCTCGTCTCCCTCCGGGTCGACGAACATCTCCAGCTCCGCCATCGTGAACTCTCGCGCCCGCAACAGCGCGTTCCGCGGCGAGATCTCGTTCCGGTACCCCGTCCCGATCTGCGCGACACCGAACGGCGTCTGGTTGCGCGCGTACTCCTTCAATCGCGGGAACTCGACGAACATCCCCTGGGCCGTCTCCGGCCGCAGATAGCCCGTCTGGTCGCCACCCGGCCCGATCTCCGTCCGGAACATCAAGTTGAACGTCTCCACGGGCTCGCCGACGAGACTCGCACCGCACTCCGGACACGCCAGCTCGTACTCCGCGATCAGGTCCTCGACCTCCTCGGTCGGCAGACTCTCCGCATCCTCCAGGTCCGTCGCGTCCTCCACGACGTGATCCGCCCGATGACTCTCGCCACACTCCGGGCACTCCACGAGCATGTCGTCGAACCCATCCAGGTGACCCGACGCCTCGAACACGGCCTCGGGCGTGACCGTCGGCGAATCGATCTCGAGGTTCCCCTCCTTCGTCACGAACCGGTCGCGCCACGCGTCCTCCACGTTCCGCTTCAGCGCAGCACCCTCCGGACCGTACGTGTAGAATCCCGCAACACCACCGTAGGACTCGTTCGCCTGGAAGAAGAATCCGCGACGTCGCGCGAGCTCGGAGAGGTTCGTCTCGTCACTCATACAGTGCCTCCAGCACGTTCACGTCCCGGACGATACCGACGAGCCGGTCGCCGGACACCATCGGGAGTTGCTCGATGTCGTTACTGATCATGAACTGGGCAGCCTCCTTCACCGACTTCTGCGTCGACACCGTCATCACGTCCGCCGTCATGAACTCGCGAACCGCCTCCACGGGGATCTCGACGTTCCGCGTCGGCACGTACCGCCCACCGACCGCCTTGATTCCCTCCCACATCCACTCGTCGTCCTCGTTCGCGATGGACTCGCCCGTGTCGTCCTCGCCCTCGACGATGCGCGCCACCTCGAGGATGTCGACCTCCGTCAGCATCCCCGCCATCTTCACGTCGTCCTCAAGCACGACCGCGTACGGCACGTTCGCGTAGAACAACTCGCGTTCCGCGACCGGCAACGGCGTCCCCGCGTACGTCGTGTTCACGTCAGACGACGCGTAATCGCCGACGACAGCGTCCGTGCCCGCATCGCCTCGCGCGATCGCGTGCACGACGTCCGTCACCGTCACGATACCCTCCAACTCCCCATCGACGACGGGCACGCGACGCGCACGCTCCTGGACCATCACGCGCGCCACGTCCTCCAGACTCGCGTCCGCAGTCGTCGTCGGAACGTCGTCCATCAAGATCGCCAACTGGTCCTCGTCCGGGTTCTCGATGAGCGCAGCCCGCGACACGAGCCCACGATACTCCTCGCCAGCATCGGTCTGCTTCACCACCGGCACCGACGAGAACGCGTACTCCTGCAGGTACTCGAGCACGTCCTCGCGCGTCCCCGGTAGCTCGACCGTCACTAGATCCGAGCGCGTCGTCATCGCGTCCGCAACATTCATACTCGGACCCTTCGGCAAAAGCGGAAATAAAGCCCCTGTTTTGGTCGTGGGCACGAAACCACGCCCGAACCACTCAACTTATACGTCGTCGACGTCCTCGACCTCGGCATCCGCGAGCTCCTCCGGATCCGCGTCGTGGAGCTTCTTCGCGACCTCCTGGGGATCCGGCGTCTCCATCCGGTAATCCTCGATGCGGTCGATCTCCGGCACGAACTTGTCGACGCTATCGTGCTCGAACGCTCCGACGCGCGTCTTGTCCAGCAACTGCGCGTACGTGTACATCGTCTCCTCGCGTCTCGCCGCCTTCACCATCCCCGGCGCGTGCCGGAGCTCGTACTGGCCAGCGACGAAGATCACCGTCTGCGTCTCCGGGTCGATGTACTCCACGACCACGTACGCGTTCCCCTCGTCCGCCGCACGATACACCTCGTACTTCGGGAACGCCTTCCCCTCGTACGCCGCCTCGAAGTCCTCGGCCATGTTGTCCGGAAGCACGAACACCAGACCGAAGTCGTCGCGGTCGCCAGCGTCCGGGTTCGTCGGGGCCGTATCCATCGCCATACACGTCACCACCTCCCAGCCCTCCTCCCGGCGTGCGTCCGCCATCGCCTCCATGTCCTCGAGCGTCGCCTCCCACGCCTCTCGAATCGCGTCCGCGTTCGCGGCGATCCGGTCAGCGTAACTGAACTCGTTCTCGTCGACATCGGGGGCTTCGGGCATGGTTCGCACAACACACCCGAGTCGGTTAAGCGTGTCTCTACGGAGTCACGACTAGAGGAAACCGATACCCAACGCGGCCTCCATCAGCCACGACGTCGCGATCATCAACACGCCACCAGCGAACAGTTTCGCGTGCGGCGAGAACCGCTCTCTCACCTGGAGGTTCGTCCACCGCGCCGGCGGCAACGCCGCCGCCGTCCGCTGGAGCCACGACAACTCCTCGTTCCCGACCGTCGTCCCGCTCGGACCCTCACCGAGCTCCGCCTGCCGTCGCTTCGGCGACGCCGGCCGCAACTGCAAGCTCGCGTACACGCCGACGGCACCACCGAAGAAGAACAACACCCACTTCGTGAACACCAACCCACCGATCGCCGTCACCTCGAACGCACCGACCGGAACCGCCACCACCGCGAGCAACGTGACCGCGTACGTCACCAGGTCGACGACCTTCAACGCGAGCAGCTCCGAGGTCGTCCGTTCCGGCACCGTTCCCGCGGTCGGATCTGGCATGTTAGAGACGTTCGAAGATGTCCTGACTGTCCTCGTACTCGTCGATGTGTCGATGACAGAAGCTCGACCGGTTCGCCGTCACCGGATGCTGGCGTGGCTTCTTCTTGTCGCACACGCTCCCGAACTCCTCGAACAAGTGCTTGCGAGCCTGGTTGTCGTTCCCCTTCTCGACGTAACTCGCCGCCTCACGCAGGTGCTCCTGGGCGCCCTCGGGCACCTCCACGTCACCGAACAACTCGTCGGTGATGTCCGCGATGTCGGAGAACCGCGTCTCCTTCCCGAGGAACTCGCGCGCCCGGTCGGTCAACGACCGGTCCGCGCGCGTTCGCTCGCGGATGACCTCGCGGAACACCTCGATGCGCTCCCAGACAGTGTCGTCCATCGTCCGGTACGCCTCCGGACGGATCTTCGCCGGACAGCGCGTACTGAACGGACACCCAACGGGCGGGTCGCGCGGACTCGGCGGCGTCCCACGGAGCGTCACGCGCTCCTTATCCGACAACGGATCGGGCTCCGGGATCGCCGACAGCAACGAGTGCGTGTACGGGTTCGCCGGCGCCTCGAACAACTCGGCAGTCTCCCCGATCTCCATGATGTGCCCGAGGTACATCACCGCAACCCGGTCACAGATGTGTCGGACGACGCTCAGGTCGTGCGCGATGAACAGGTACGTCAACCCGAACTCCGTCTGGAGGTCCTCCAGGAGGTTCAGGATCTTCGCCTGCACGGACACGTCCAGCGCCGACACCGGCTCGTCGAGCACGAGGAAGTCCGGCTCCAGCGCGAGCGCTCGCGCGATACCGATACGCTGACGCTGCCCGCCACTGAACTGGTGCGGGTACCGGAAGTAGTGCTCCGGCCGCAACCCGACCGTCTCCAGGAGTTCGCGAACGCGTTCACGACGCTCACGCTTCGTCCCCCAACTGTGGACGTCCAGGGGCTCCCGGACGATCTCACCGACCGTCATCCGGTCGTTCAAGCTGGATTCGGGGTCCTGGAAGACGATCCCGAGTTGCTTCCCGCGAAGCTTCTTCAGCGCGTAATCCGGCGCCGACGTCACGTCGATGTACCCCTCCTGCACCTCGATCTTCTCGCCCTGCTTCGTCCCAGCCTCCACGAACACGAAGTCCTTCTCGCCGTACAGACCGAGTCGCGGCCCGAACCCTTCGTCGACGAGTGACTCCACCGAGACGTTCCCCTCGTCGACGAGCGTCCGCGCATTCACCTCGTCCACGTCCAGTTTCGCGAACCGCTGGACGTCAGTGATGTGCTGGGGCTCCACGCCGTCGTTCAACAATTGCTGAACGAGTTCGATGGCGTCGTGACTGTCGTACACGTCCGGCAGGAACACCGTCCGACGACGGTTCCCGTTCGCGAACTGCTGGACGATCTCCGTCTTCGCGAACCGACTCACTCCAGCAGTCGCATCCTCCAACCGCACGAGCGTCCGCCCGAGCGTCGACTTCCCACACCCGGACTCGCCGACGAGACCGAGCGTCTCGCCGCTCCGGATGTCGAAGTTCACACCATCGACCGCCTTCACCGGGTTGCTCGAAATGAGTCCACCACCCTCGTAGTACGTCTTCAGGTTGCGGACCTCGATCATCGAATGCTTCTCTTCGGTCGACTCCGCTGTAGACATCGCTTGTTTGCTCATTCCTTACGCCCTCCTTTCGCTTTGTGGAGATCGATCGCTTCGGCCTGCGAGACGTCCTCCGGATAGAGGAGACACGCCGCCGAGTGATCGTCCTCGTCCGTTCGCACGTTCACTTGCTCCGGATGCACCGCCTCGCAGTCCTCGAACGCCTCCGGACACCGTGGCGCGAACCGACAGAACGTCGGATTCTCGTTCGGCGTCGGCACGTCACCTTCGATCGTCAACAACCGCTCCCCGGCCTGCTGGCCCGGAATCGACTGCAGGAGCCCCTGCGTGTACGGATGCTTCGGGTCGTGGAACACGTCCTCCACGTCCGCCGTCTCGACGATCTCGCCAGCGTACATCACGTTCACGCGATCGGAGATGTCCGCGATGACACCCATGTCGTGCGTGATGAACATGATGGAGAGGTCGCGCTCCTCCTGGAGGTTCTCCAGGAGTTCCAGGATCTGCGCCTGGATGGTCACGTCGAGCGCCGTCGTCGGCTCGTCACAGATGAGGAGTTCCGGATCGCACGCGAGCGCCATCGCGATGACCGCACGCTGACGCATCCCACCACTGAACTGGTGGGGGTACTCGCGGACGCGTCGCCGCGAGTCCGGAATCCCGACGGACTCCAGGAGGTTGATCGCCTCCTCCGTCGCCTCCGCACCACGCAGGCCACGGTGGAGTCTCAGCGCCTCCTTGATCTGGTTCCCGACCGTGTACACGGGATTCAGGGACGTCAACGGGTCCTGGAACACCATCGCGATGTTCCCACCGCGGAGCTTCCGGAGCCCACGGTCGTGCGCGCGAGTGACGTCTATGTACCCCGCGTCGACACGAGTGGTTCCCTCGAACTCGCCGGACTCGACGAACACGAAGTCGTCGTCGTCGATGATGCCGAGTTCGTCAGCGTACCCGGACGTGATGAGGTCGTCCCACTCGACCGCACCGTCGGACACCATCTGCGCCGGGTCGACGTCCTCCGGTCGCTGGTCCGCGTAGTCCGGATACCGCGTCACCTCGTCCGGCGTCGCGCCGAGTTGCGTGAACGCGTCGTCGAGCGCCGACGCCAGGTTGCGTTGCTCCGCGAGCGATGCCAGGTCGACCGTCGCGCCCTCGAACGTGTTCGCGAACCGCTCCACGGCGCCCGGGTGCCGGAACTGGATGCTGCTCCCGCGAAGCACGCTCCCCGGGCTCTCGACGAGCCCCATGATCGAGCGCGCAGTCACGGACTTCCCGGACCCGGATTCGCCGACGATACCGACCGTCTCACCGCTATCGATGTCGAAGCTGATGCCGTCGACCGCCCGGATCGTCTCCTTGTCCGTGAAGAACGACGTCTGGAGGTTCTTGATCCGGAGGATCGAATCGTCGGTCTGGGTCTGCAAGGGCGTGGACATCATCCACCACCCCCTGCGGCCGCAGCACCTTCATCCGACGCGCCTTCGGACTGTGGGTCGATGGCGTCGCGGATCCCGTCACCGAACGCGTTGAACCCGGTGACGACGAGCACGACCATGATACCCGGAATCGTCGCGATGTGCCACGAGACCGACGCGACGTAGGGCTGCCCGGAGTTCACCATCCGACCCCACTCGGGGACCGGCGGCTCGATACCGAGACCGAGGAACGACAGCGCGGCGACGCTGATGATGATGCCGCCGAGGTTCAGCGACCCGTACACGAGCAGGTACCCGAGGATGTACGGCGCCATGTGCTTTCGCATCGTGGTCGTCGGCCGCTGCCCATAACTCTTGGCAGCGTCCACCCACTCCTCTTCGGACACCTGGAGGGCGGGGCCACGTAACGCCCGCCACATCCCCGTCCAGTTGATGAAGATGAAGATGAGCACCAGTATCAGCGCCCCGTTGTAGACGTTCGATATCGGATGATCCGCCAGGACCGTCCCCAGCAAGATCAGTAACAGCAACGACGGCATCGACTGGATCCCGTCAGAGGTGACGACGACGATCAGGTCGGTGAGTCCACCGTAGTACGCCGTCACCAGCGCCAGTGCCGCGCCGATGAATCCACCACCGGCGACCGCGAGCAAGCCGATGAACAGACTCACCCGCGACCCCATCGTCATGAACGTCCACAAGTCCTTCCCGTTCTCCGTCGTCCCGATCGGATGGAATCGTCCGAAGTCGTCGTACGTCATCGGTCCGACGTTCCGGTCAGGATTCCCCTGCGAGATGGAATCCCTGTTCGCGCCCCCGTGCGTGACCTCCTTCACTTCACCGTTCTCCGTGTAGTTCACCGAGAAACTGTACGGTTCACGGATGTTCTCATCGATCGTGACCGGTCCCAGCGGGTACGCGAAGATGGCCATGATGAGGAACATCGCAACGACCACGAAACCGAACTGGCCCCAGCGGTGCGTCCGGAAGCGGTCGATCATGTCGTCTCGCGGCGTCCAGTCAGCGTACCGGTAGTGCCGACGGAACGTCTTGTAGCCGAACCAGGCCCACGCGATCCACGCGAACGCGTACACGTACACGAGCACGACGCGGAGCCCCCACGCGATCGCCGGTTCGATACCGAGGAACGTCCCGTGGTACGGACCGAGCGGCCCCGTCGGGTACTCGCCAGTTGCACTATCCGGCGGCTGGAACCCCGCGTTCGGGATGACGTCCCGCGACAGGAGCGTCCAGCGGTCGGCGAAGAACGACCCGAAGTCGGCGAGCATGGCGAACAGCGACTCTATGGCGGGACCTGCAGGCGTGAACACGAGCACGAGGCCGACGATCCCGACGACAGCGCCGACGATGGTTCGCTCCAGGAGGTCCGCACTCACCGGGAGGTCCTCCAATCCGAGGATCTCGACGATCGAGAACGGGATGAAGAACGCCTTCACGATGACCGTCACCACCGCGATGAGGAGGAACCCACCGATGCCCGTCATGATGTAACCGCCGGCGGTCCCCAGCGAACCGAACATCGTATCCACGTACCAGGTCATGATCTCGAGCGACCCGGTCGTCAGCGGGTTGATCATGTCGCCCCAGAGCATCAGCGTCTCGAAGAACGCACTCGCCTGCGGCAGGAACAACAACAACGCGCCCGCGAGCCAGATCATCGCCGGCTCCGGGTGCGCCAACACGCGTTCGCGGAACGTCGAATTGTCAGGTGTTTCGCTCATTTGTCGTACCCCACACGCGGATCGATTACCGTGTACAGGAAGTCCTGTAGGATGTTCAGGAACACGATTATCAGGATGAAGATGTACATCAGCGACGCCGTCAACGGCAGGTCACCGTTGATCGTCGCCGTGAAGAACATGTATCCGAGACCGTTGATACCGAAGATGAGCTCCATGATGACGGACCCCCCGATTAGGAGGAACGCCTCGTTCAGGATGATCGGCACGAGCGGGATGAGTGCATTCCGGAAGACGTGCTTCCAGACGATCTTCCCCTCGGAGAGCCCCTTCGCGCGCGCCGTCTCGACGTAGTTCGAGTTCACGGTCTCCAGCACCGCGGTCCGACCGAGACGCATCTCGTTCCCCATCGACGCCGACCCCAGCACCACGGCCGCCGGCAGGATGCGCTTGATCGCTTCGAGGAAGCTGGTCATATTGAAGTCGAACGGCAACCGGAACAACGCCACTCCGCCGATCGCGATGGTCTCCTCTCCCGCGACGTCGTAGAAGTCCAGCGGTGGCGCCCCGATCACGTTCGGTGTATCCACGAGGAACGCCCGCCAGTCGAACCCGAAGGTAAGTCCCGGATCACTGAGCACGGACAGCAGGATGATGCCGAGCCAGAAGTTCGGCATCGCTCGCCAGATGATGCCACCGAACGACGCGAAGTAGTCCGACCACGTGTTCGGATTCAACCCGGCGTAGAAGCCGAGCGGGATCCCGATGAACAGTGGAAGCAGGATCGCCCAGAACCCGAGCCACATCGTTCGCGGCGCGAAGTCACCGATGAGCTGCATTGCATTCGTGTCCTGCGCGAACACCCAGGACTCCCCGAGATCGAAGGTGAACAGCCCCCACAGGAAGTCCTTGTACTGCCCCCACAGCGGTTTGTTGATACCGAGCTGTTCCGCGACCTCCTGGTACGCTTGCTGACTCGACTGCGGGCCCAGGATGGCCGAAACGGGGTCGATCGGCCCCATGTATATGAAGACGAACGTAAGTGTCGTCCCGAAGAGCACGACCGGAATCGCCAACAGGAGTCGGCGTGCGAAGTACGACCACCGACTCACGGTGCGGCCCTCCGGTGAGCCACTTCCATCACCATTGTTCTACTGATAGTATTTTTCATTCCCATGGTTATGTCTTGTGTTCCGCGATTGAGCGTAATCGTCGCATAGACGGTGCTACAACACCGAAAAAGGAAGAACGACGAGTCGGAACGCGACCGATTACTTGTTGCGTTCGCTGATCTGGACGTCGTAGTACTTCTGGCGCGACCCGCCGCCACCGCCGAAGCGCGGGATGTCGACCCAGTCGTACCACATACGCTCGGTCGTGGAGTGGTACATCGGGAGCAGGACCATGTCCTCCCACATGGCCTCCTCCATCTGGACGTACGCACCGTTACGCGCCTCCTGAGCGGAGTCCGTCGGCTCGGGGTTGTCCTGGATGACCTCCCAGGCGTCCTGAGCCTGCTGCGCGGCCGAGGAGTAACCCTCGGTGTCTCCTTTGTCGTCGCCGTCCCAGTCCAGGTAGAACCCTTGCGCACCGCCTTCCTGTTCGGTGTTCGTGAGGTCCGGAACGACCTGCCCGAGGAAGTTGTTCGGGCGCGGCCAGTCCATGATCCAGCCCAGCGAGTACGCTTCGAGGTTCCCTTTGCGGCCACGGTTGAGGAGCGTCGAGAACGGCGCCTCCTCCAGTTGCATGTTCACGTGTGCGGACGCGAGCTTGTCGCGGAGGATCTTTCCGAGACCCTGCCAGGTCGGGGACTGGTACGTGGTGAACTTGACCTCGTACTTGTCGTTCGGGCCGTAGCCCGCGTCCTCCATGACCTGCTTCGCCTGCCCGATCTCGGTCGAGTTGTACCCGTAGGGGTAGTTCTCCTGTGCGTGACTGTCGTACTCCGGCGCGCCACCGGGGTAGATGTTCGGCGGCGTCAGGTGGTACGCGGCCTTCCCGCGACCCTTGAAGACCTGCTCGACACCTTCCTTCTGGTCAGACACGTACGCGATGGCCTGACGGACCGGCTTCGGGACGTTCTCGCAGTTGAAGCCGATGTAGAACGTGTTGATCGTCGCGACTTCGAGGTACTGCGCGGTCTCGTCGTTCGACATCGGACCGTACGTACCGTAGCGCCGACCGAGGTCGTCGGTGCCCTCGACGTTGACCTTGCCCGGGTCGTACTTCGACGTGGGCATCGCGATGAGGTCGGCGTTCTTGTTCTGCCCGTAGCGGTAGGAGGCCTCCGGCTTCGGAATGATCTTCCAGTGGATGCCGCCGATGAGGACGTCGTCGTGGTACCAGTCGTCGTTGCGGACGACGCTCGCGTCCTGCTTCTGCGTCCAGTTGTCGAACTCGAAGGGACCGGAGCCGACGGGGCTCGAGCGCGCGAACTCCTTGTGCTCCATGTCGCCGCTGCCGATGCTCTCGGTCTCGTCGCTGTCGAGGCCGCCCGAGGGCATCACGTCGATGTCGCCAACCACTCCTTTCGGGATAACCGAGAAGGAGGAGTACGCGAGCATCTCCAGTGCCGGCGCGAACGGCTTCGAGAGGCGGAACGTGAACTCGTAGTCGCCCGTCGCCGCCATCGAGAGCGTGCCGGGGACGTACGCGCCGTCATCGTCGGTCTCGTGCTCGATGTTGAGCGCGTATGCGAGGATGAAGTACGTACGGTTGGAGTTCTCGGACGCCGCGAGACGCTCGAAGGAGTAGACGACGTCGTCTGCGGTGACGTCGTCACCGTTGTGGAACTGCGCGTCGTCTCGGAGCGTTACGGTGTACGTCTTGAAGTCGTCGGACACTTCGACGTTCTCGGCGAGCATCGTTTCGACCGCGACCTCGCCGTGTGGGTAGTTCATCAGGGCGTCGAACATCTGCTGGATCATCGTACCGGATGCAGTGTCCGTCGCCTTGATGGGGTCGAGCGTCGACATCGCGACGTTCGACAGCTCGAACGTCCGATCGGACGCTTCCTTGTCTTCTTCCTCGGTCGTGGTTTCGTCGTCACCGGACGTCGTCTCGGTGTCGCCGTCGCCACCGGACGTTTCGGTGTCGGTGTCGGTTTCAGTATCGGTTTCTTCGCCGCCGCCGCCAAGGCAGCCCGCGATTGCAGTCGCGGTTGCTGCGCCACCGGTCGCCTGTAGGAATCGGCGCCGGGGAACGCTGTTATTGTCTGTCATCCCACGCACTCCTTTGCGGAGGATTCGGTTAAAATTACCGTTATGCTCTGCCATCTTTTTACATACCCAAACAGTTATCAGTCTCCAAGTACAATCGCCGTACTCCGTCGGGTTACTTTTCCTCCAGAAACCACCCATATGTGAATCTTTCACATGCGCAAGTATCCCGGACGATGATGCAGGACTCTCGACGGCCCCAACCAACGAGTTCGCGACGGGTGATCTCGGGTCGTTCGGGATCGAACCGTGGACCGCGTTCCTGCCCCATCTCGGGGGTATTTCGTCCTTTCGCACGTACGCGAGCGCGGGTAACACCCACTTACCCGCCGCAGAGGCGGTGGTCCCCAGGAGAACCCGCGAACGGCGCCGATAAACTGCTCTGTTTTTTCGGAGCGTTTATACCCTTGCATGAGACATTGACACACATGGCCGCATCCGAGCGTGGACCCACGGACGTCAACAGTGGGCGTGCTGTGGTATCGTCTGTCGACGGCGAGGGCTCCAGCAAGGAGTACGTGATCGCCGACATCAAAGCAGACGGTGCATGGCTCGCGATGCAAGCGGACGACGCCCCGGACCTCCCGGACTGGCGATAACGACGCCCAGAACTCCGGATCTGGCGCTCCAAGCGCCACCCGGTTCTCCGCGACCGACCGCCGAGTAGCAACCGCCGTCGACGGCCCTCGGCGTTGGTCAGATTTTTCCCCAGTCACGTCGTGGAGGCCTGTATGCACTACCGGGAAGTCGAGACAGTCGGGGAGTTCCTCGTTCGCCTCGAACACGGCCGAGACTGGCGTGCGCAACTGGAAGCGCTCGCCGCCGAGGAGGGAATCGACGCCGGGTGGTTCGTCGGCCTCGGCGCGGTCCAGGACGCGACCATCTGGTACTACCACCAGGACGCAGGCGAGTACGAGCCCGTCGAGTTCGACGAGCACCTCGAGGTCGCCGCCTGCGTCGGGAACCTGAGCGATCTGGACGGCGAACCGTTCGCGCACACCCACGCCGTCCTCTCCCGACCCGACGGCGAGTCCGTCGCCGGCCACCTCGACGCCGCGACCGTCTTCGCCGGCGAGGTATACGTGAAGGCGTTCGACACCGACCTCGTCCGCGAGCACGACGAACGCACCGACCTCGACCTCTGGTTATAGATGCGAGAGGTCGACGAACGATACTTCGAACGGCTCGAATCGCGGCTCGACGACGCGTTCGACGTCGCCGAGCGCGCGAAGGCGACGGGTGGCGACCCGAAGCCAGAGGTCGAGATCCCGACCGCGCGGGACATGGCCGACCGTGTGGAGAACATCCTCGGCATCGACGGCGTCGCCGAACGCGTCCGCGACCTCGAGGGCGAGATGAGTCGCGAGGAAGCGGCGCTCGCACTCGTCGAGGACTTCGTCGAAGGAACCGTCGGCGACTACGAAACTCGTGAAGGGAAGGTCGAAGGAGCAGTTCGTACCGCGGTCGCACTCCTCACCGAGGGCGTCGTCGCCGCCCCCATCGAAGGCATCGACCGCGTCGAGTTACTGGAGAACGACGACGGCTCGGAGTTCATCAACATCTACTACGCGGGCCCGATCCGGTCCGCTGGCGGGACCGCACAGGCACTGTCCGTACTCGTCGCGGACTACGCTCGAACCCTGCTCGACATCGACGAGTTCCACGCTCGCGACGACGAGATCGAGCGGTACGCCGAGGAGATAGACCTCTACGACTCCGAGACCGGCCTCCAGTACTCGCCGAAGGACAAGGAGACGAAGTTCATCGCCGAGCACATCCCCATCATGCTCGACGGGGAGGCGACGGGCGACGAGGAGGTCCAGGGCCAGCGCGACCTCGAGCGCGTCGACACGAACTCCGCACGCGGCGGCATGTGCCTCGTGCTCGCCGAAGGGATCGCACTGAAGGCACCGAAGATCCAGCGGTACACGCGCGACCTCGACGACGTCGACTGGCCGTGGCTCCAGGACCTCATCGACGGCACCATCGGTGGCGGCGACGACGAAGCGGAGGCGAACGAGGACGACGGCGAGAGCGCCGACGCCGAGAGCGACACCGACGAGGAGCACGACGAGCACGCGGGCCCGCCGCGTCCCGAACCCTCGAAGAAGTACCTCCGGGACCTCATCGCCGGCCGCCCCGTCTTCGGACACCCCTCCGAATCCGGCGGGTTCCGCCTCCGGTACGGGCGCGCTCGCAATCACGGTAACGCCACCGCCGGCATCCATCCGGCGACGATGCACATCGTCGACGACTTCCTCGCCACCGGCACGCAGATCAAGACCGAACGCCCCGGGAAGGCCGCCGGCGTCGTCCCCGTCGACTCCATCGACGGCCCGACCGTCCGCCTCGCGAACGGCGACGTCCGTCGCATCGACGACCCCGCCGAAGCGAAGGAGGTCCGGAACGGCGTCGAATCCATCCTCGACCTCGGCGAGTACCTCGTGAACTACGGCGAGTTCGTCGAGAACAACCACCCGCTCTCGCCCGCGTCCTACACCGTCGAATGGTGGCGCCAGGACCTCGACGCCGCCGGCGCGAACGTGCAAGCGCTCCAGGACTCGCCGCGCGTCGACCTCGCCGACCCGGACGCCAGCGACGCCCTCGACTGGGCGCGCGAGTACGACGCCCCACTCCACCCGTCGTACACGTACATGTTCCACGACGTCAGCGTGGGCGAGTTCGTCGAACTCGCCGACGCGGTCGCCGACGCCGCGATCGAGCCCGCCGTCGCGGACGGCGGCGCACTCGCCGACGACCCCGACGACGCCAGCACCCGGGACCGCGACCCCGTCGACCCCGACAACCCCGGCGTCCTCGTCGTCGAACGCACCGAACTCACCCAGCGCGTCCTCGAACGCCTCCTCGTCACGCACCGCCAGACCGACGAGGAACTCCGCGTCGACGACTGGATCCCCCTCGCACTATCCCTCGGCGTGCACGCCACCCGCCCGACCGACGACGAGCCACGCGTCGAACTCGAACGCACCTGGGACGACCTCTCCACGGCCGCTCGCGAGTACGCCGACGGCGAGAACGCCATCGAAGCGGCGAACGAGGTCGCGCCGTTCGAACTCATGGAGCGCGCCCCAACCCGCATCGGGAACCGCATGGGTCGCCCCGAGAAGTCCGAATCCCGCGACCTCTCCCCCGCCGTCCACACCCTCTTCCCCATCGGCGAAACCGGCGGCAGCCAGCGCTCCGTGAGCGAAGCCGCGAAACACGCCCCGGACATGCAGTCCACGCCCGGCCTCGTCGACGCCGACGTCGGCCGCCGCCGGTGCCCCGACTGCGACACCGAAACGTGGCGCACGCGCTGCCCCGAGTGCAACTCTCGCACCGACCCCGAGTACTGGTGCCCGATGTGCGAACAGGAACTCCACCCCGACGAAGCCGGACGCGTCCACTGCGACCGCTGCGACTTCGACGGCACCAGCGTCGAAACAACCGAGATCGACGTAAAGAGCGTCTACCGCGACGCCCTACAGAGCGTCGGCGAACGCGAGAACGCCTTCGAGATCCTCAAAGGCGTCCAGGGACTGATGTCCGCGAACAAGACCCCGGAGCCGATGGAGAAAGGCATCCTCCGCTCCAAGCACGACGTCTCCGCGTTCAAGGACGGCACCGTCCGCTACGACATGACCGACCTCCCCGTCACCGCCGTCCGCCCCAGCGAACTCGACGTCACCGCCGACCAGTTCAAGGGACTGGGCTACGACGAGGACGTCCACGGCGAACCCCTCCGCCACGACGACCAGCTCGTCGAACTGAAAGTCCAGGACGTCGTCCTCTCCAACGGCGCCGCCGAACACATGCTCAAAACGGCTGCGTTCGTCGACGACCTCCTCGAGCAATACTACGGCCTCGACCGCTTCTACGAGTTCGACGACCGCGACGACCTCGTCGGCGAACTCGTCTTCGGCATGGCCCCCCACACCAGCGCCGCCACCGTCGGCCGCGTCGTCGGCTTCACCAGCGCCGCCGTCGGCTACGCACACCCCTACTTCCACGCCGCGAAACGAAGGAACTGCTTCCACCCGGAGACGAAGGTCTGGTACCGCGACGAAACGGACGACTGGCAGCACGACCACATCGAGACGCTCGTCGAGGACCGACTCGACCCCGACACCGCCGGCGAAGACGACTTCGGCGCACTCGTCCAGGAGCTCGACGGCGACGTACACGTGCCGTCGCTCGCGGACGACGGCCGAACGGTCCTGAAGCGTGTCGAAGCCGTCTCGAAGCACGTCGCCACCGACCACGTCATCGAAGTCGAGACCGAGAGTGGTTCGTCGCTGACGGTGACGCCCGAACACTCGATGGTCGTCTGGAACGACGGCCCCACCGAAGTCGACGCTCGCGAACTCGACGCAGGGGACGAACTACCTACAGCGACGTTCGACCATCCGAGCGGAGCAATGGCCGCGACCGCAGCAGTCGCGGACGGTGGATGTCCGGACATCGACACCGTCGAAAACGTCCGAATCGAGGAAGCCGACGTCGAGCACACGTACTCGGTTACCGTCGAAGACACGCACCGACTCGTCGCGAACGGCATCCACTCCGGACAATGCGATGGAGATGAAGATTGTGTGATGCTCCTTCTAGATGGGCTTTTGAATTTTAGCAAAACCTACCTGCCGAACCAGCGGGGCGGCAGGATGGACGCACCTTTGGTTATGTCTTCTAGAATAGATCCCTCCGAGATCGACGACGAGGCGCACAACATGGACGTGATGCGGGAGTACCCGCGGGAGTTCTACGAGGCGACGCGCGAGATGGCGGACCCGGAGGACGTCGAGGATATCATGACGATCGCGGAGGAGAACCTCGGCACGGAGCGCGAGTACACGGACTTCCATCACACGAACGATACGGGCGACCTGGCGCTCGGCCCGGACCTCTCGGCGTACAAGACGCTAGGGTCGATGGAGGAGAAGATGGACGCCCAGCTCCATCTCTCCAGGAACCTGCGTGCGGTGGACGAGACGGACGTCGCCGAGCGCATCATCGAGGGCCACTTCCTCCCGGACCTCATCGGGAACCTGCGCGCGTTCGCTCGCCAGGAGACGCGCTGCCTCGACTGCGGCGAGAAGTACCGCCGCATGCCGCTCACTGGCGTCTGCCGCGAGTGCGAGGGCCGCGTGAACCTCACCGTCCACCAGGGGTCGGTGAACAAGTACATGCAGACCGCGATCGACGTCGCCGACGACTTCGGCTGCCGGCCCTACACCAAACAACGCCTCGAGAAACTCGAACGCGCCCTCGAAAGCGTCTTCGAGAACGACCACAACAAGCAGAGCGGCATCGCGGACTTCATGTAAGACAACCTTTTTTCTGTCGTTCGAGAGAGCGTTGCTCTCTCGTGATGACGAAAGACGCCAGAGGCGTCTTTCGAACCACGTCGGGTGACCCTGCGGGTCACCACGCTCTGCTCGCGGGCGCGAAGCGCCCGTTCGCATGGTAAGCGGGACCTCCGGTCCCGCTCTACTTGAAAAAACGTTGATGGAAAAAGGGCCGAGCGCTCCCGCTGTCGCCGGCGCTACGCGCCGGCTGCCAGCGGGACCTCCGGTCCCGCCCTGGTCGCGCTCGGTGAGTGCACTGGACCCGACCGCCACCACTCCGCCACCGCAACCGCCGCCGCAACCGCTCCGCCACCGCAACCGCCGCCGCAACCGCTCCACCACCGCAACCACCACCGCGACCGCTCCGCTAC